>Ga0192274_1044_pt1 | contig 25364 bp, 21 predicted proteins | sample Koala_Koa24_G3_FD_131266 | JGI IMG/M metagenome (GOLD analysis project Ga0192274, IMG submission 131266) | Enriched cells from koala feces incubated with labeled cellulose particles, San Francisco Zoo, California, United States - Koala_Koa2-4_G3 ... | reverse complement strand
GCTTCCTTTGATGTTAGTATCTTCTACTTTGATAGGTCTATGTTTCTAATCTTGTTTCTAATAGGTAGTACACATGGTGCAGATACTGAAAGTTCATCTACACCCATCTTAAGGAACGTTTCCGTTAAGGATATATCACTGCCTAATTCACCACATATACCCACCCAGATATCGTTCTTATGAGCATTATCTATAGTAGTTTTAATCAATCTTAGTATAGCCTCATGGTGTGGATTAAAAAAGTTTTCAAGCTTAGCATTTTGCCTATCTATGGCTAGTGTATACTGAGATAAATCGTTAGTACCTATGCTAAAAAAATCCACTTCAGGTGCTAAGATATCACTAATGATTGCAGCTGCAGGAGTTTCTATCATAACACCTATTTCAATATCGTTTGCAAATGGAATATTTTCCTCTTTAAGTTCGTTTTTTACAACCTCAATAATAGACTTTATCTGCAAGATTTCATCTTTAGAGATAATCATAGGGAACATAATTGCTAAGTTACCATATACAGATGCTCTAAACAAGGCACGAAGTTGTGTTTTAAATATATGTTGTTTGTCAAGACAGATTCTAATAGCTCTGTATCCCATAGCAGGATTTTCTTCTTTGTCAAGGTTAAAATAGTCTATCTGTTTATCTGCACCTATATCGAGAGTTCTAACTACTACTTTTTTATCTTGCATAGTTTCAAGTACTTTTTTATAGCTTTGGAACTGTTTTTCCTCTGATGGATAGTCATCGCTTTCAAGATAGAGGAACTCACTTCTAAATAGACCTATACCACTAGCATCGTTTTCTATGACCTTAGTTAAATCTGCGACGCCACCAATGTTAGCAAATACGTTTATAGTAGTGCCATCTATGGTAGTGTTAGGTTGTCCTTTTAAACCATTTAAAGATAGTCTTTCATTGATATCACTTTGGAGTTTATGTTTCATCTCACGAAGTATAGGTTCTGTAGGTTCAATGTATAGAGTTCCGTTATAGCCATCTACTATAGCAGTTTTGCCATCATAGATTGAATTTAACAAAGCGTCACCAATGCCTATAATTGCGGGAATGTTCATAGTTCTAGCCAATATTGAAGTATGAGAGTTCGCTGAGCCTTTTGAAGTTACAAATGCTAAAACTTTATCTTTGTCTAGTTGAATGGTTTCACTAGGGGATAGGTCATCGGCACATATAATACACTTTTCATTGGTAGAGCTATCTAAATCTATTCCCGTTAGATTCTTTAATATTCTATCCGAGATATCCTTAACGTCCACTGCACGAGCGTTCATATATTCGTCCTCTGTAGAAGAGAACATTTCTGCGAAGTTCTTTCCAGTTTCATCTACTGCGTATTCAGAGTTTACTTTCTGTTCGTTAATCATATCTAAGATAGATTGGTTGTAGTCATCATCTTCAAGCATCATTTGATGTATTTCAAATATTTGAGCGTTTTCCTCACCCGTTTCGGTTAGAGCCTTTTCATATAGATTCTTTAGCTGTAGTATCGATTTATCTTTTGCGACTTTGAAACGTTCAACTTCTTTTTGAGTATCTGTAATAGTAGTTTTAGATGTATCTATCTTGCCACGCTTAAAGAATGATATTTTTCCTATAGCAATGCCTTTATAAACGCTCTTACCTTGTATGATTACCATATAATCACCACCCTAAAAGATTTGTGTATATAGGAACGCTAACGTTAGCGTTCCCTATACACGTTAGTATTACAAGTTTTTGGATAAAAATTGTTGTAGTTCTTCAGTAGCAGAGTTTTCATCATCACCATTTATAGTAATAACTATCTCATCACCTTGTTTTACTGCTAAGCCCATAACGTTGAATAGTTTTTTAGCATCAGCAGATTTTCCAACCTTAGTAATTTTAATATCAGAATTGAACTCTTTAGCTTTTTTAACTAGTATTCCAGCAGGTCTAGCGTGGATACCGTTCTCATCAGTGATAACATATTTAATCTCTTTCATAATAGTTTCCTCCTAAGATTATATATTATAGCTTATAACTATAGTTTCACCAGATTTTACTTCTTTATTATTGCATATAGTAAAATTTTTAAGTTTATCAACATTGGTTATTAATACTATGGTGTAGGTAGGTAACCCCTTAGATTCAATTAGGTTTAGGTCTACTATGGCTAGAGTATCACCAGCCTTGATATTTTGACCTTTCTTTACCTTAGATTTAAATCCTTCGCCATTTAATGATACCGTATTTATACCTATGTGTACTAAAATATCTAAGCCGTCATTAGTGTGTAAACAGTAGGCGTGTAGGGTATCTTGGACTTCTTCAACTGTAGCATCGGCAGGTGATACTACTATGCCATCATTGTTTGGTAGTATAGCAAAGCCATCGCCAAGTATCTTTTCAGCGAACATTGGGTCAGGCAGATTTTCAACCTTAACTAATGTGCCATTTTGAACCGCAACCAACTGCGATTTAGTTTTAGTAGTTTCCTTATCTTTTTTTAAGAATGTGAACATAAAAAACAACCTTTCTGTGATATTTATCTATCCTTATGTTTTGATATAAAGTTTTCTATCTGATTTAGTGTAGCATATGAATCTATTGCACCTCTACCGAGTACACTATATGCCGAGTAGTAGTTGGCAAACCTTAAATATTCTTCAAGCTTTACTAATGGTAAAGTTTCTAACTCACTAGAGGTTATACTATCCCTAGATAGGCAGTATAGAAATGCTCCAATGATGCTGTCACCTGCACCAGTAGTATCTAATGCATTAACATCTACTCCAGACACTTTAACCTTTCCATCTTTAGTTATAACCATAGCACCATCTTTGCCCATAGAGTATAGAATCATCTTTAAGTTGCCCTTTAGTAGTATCTTAGATGCCTCATCTATACCCATGCCTGTAATGAAATCCACTTCTTCATTGGATATCTTTAGTAGGTCGGCATACTTTAGGTACTGATTTATAGTATCCTTACAACTTTGATGGCTCTTCCAAAGAGGGAGTCTAATGTTAGGGTCGAAACTTATTATTGCATTGTGTTCCTTAGCGATATCTATAGCTTTAATGTGTGCGTACTTCATGGGACTTTCAACTAGTGCAACTGAACAGAAATGCAACGCTCCTATGTCTTTAAACCAACTAGATTTTATTTCTTCCATATTTAGTAGCATATCGGCACTAGGATTTCTATAGAAAGAGAACTCTCTGTTACCGTCTTTCTTAAGCGATACGAACGCTAGACAAGTATTAGCATCTTTAGTACGCAAGATGCTAGAAGTATCTACGTTGATACTGTTTAGAGTATCTACTATATAGTCACCGAAAGCATCTTCGCCAAGCTTTGTGATTATTTGAGAGTTTCCACCTAATTTGGATACTACTGCACTAACGTTTGTAGGAGCACCACCACAGACACGTTCAAAACTAGATACATCTTTTAGGTCGCATTCCGTTCTATTTGGAATGAAATCTATTAACGCCTCTCCAATGGATATTACTTTTTTCATAATATATACACCTCATTGTAGTTTAAATTTCAAAAAGTTTAACATCAGCTGAATTGGTCTTAATGGTAACGTCCATGATGTTGTCACTAGGATAGAACCTACTAGATAGCACATTTTCACCATCGTTTAAGAATATCTCTAAAGATGACTTATCGCAGAATATTTGTACCTTATAAACTCTATCTATTTGGATAGCCCTAAAGGTTCTGCCCATACCACTTTTGCCAAACTCTAACTTAAAGACTTTTTCACTATAAGATATTATAGCATCGTTTAGTTGTATAGTAAAGTCATTGGTTAAACCCTCTACTATTAGTTCAAAAGATGTGCCTATGTTGAAAGTTCGCTCACTGCTACACATAAAGTTGTTAGTAGATTTTCTTAACCTTTTAAGTTCCTCAAGTGGTTGTTGATGCACCTTACCATCTTTAAAGGATAGTTCTCTAGGTATAGTGAGCATATGAACCCAATCTTTAGTAGGGTTAGAGTAATATTCATCAATATCGGGTAGACCTAACCAACCTATTAGTATTCGTCTACCGTTATCATCTACAAAGGATTGTGGGGCATAGAAATCAAAGCCATTGTCTAGTTCTGTAAATTCACTGAGTTTATATTCTCCTTTAAAGTTTCCATCTATTATGAAGTATCCACTTTGGTAGATGTTATTATACTTATACCCTAGAGGTTCTACACCTTGTGGTGATACTGCTAAGATTTTAACATCATTGAAGTTATAAATGTCTGGACATTCCCACATATAACCAAACTTTTCTTTGGTGGTTAATCTGTTGATAAGTTTCCAAGTTTCTAAATCACTAGATTGGTATATTAAAGCCTCTCCTACATCATCGATACGCCTAGCACCTAATACCATATAGTAGGTATCATCTTCTTTCCAAACTTTAGGGTCACGAACGTGGCAAGTTACATCTTTAGGATAGTCACTATTGGTCATTACTAAATGTTTGCCATTGAAAGTAAAACCATCTTTAGAGGTTACTTTAACAAGATTGTGTTCTCTTCCATTGGTGATGTAGTTAAAGTTTCCAACCTGCTTAACGTTTCCCGTGTAGAAGATGTTCATTTGACCGTTTTCTACTAACGCTGAACCAGAGTATACTCCATGACAGTCGAACTTTTCATCACTGCATAGTGCTGGTTGATGATATTCATAATGGATAAAATCTTTAGTAGTACAATGTCCCCAATAGTTCAAACCAGGTTTAGTATCAAATGGTGAGTATTGGTAGAATATGTGATACAATCCATTGTATTGACATAATCCATTAGGGTCATTAAGCCAACCAACCTTTGGTGAAATGTGATATTTTGGTCGATATTTAATATCTTTACTAGTATTGTTTTCCAAAGTTTCACAAGCCTTTAATAGATTTTTACTTCTAACGTTCATGAAAAAACACCTCTATTAACGTTTATTAAGACACTTTTCATCTGAATATCCAAAGAACCATGTTAAGGCAAAAGATACTCCAATGGCTACTACCATTACTATTAAGTACTGTAATGGTGCGTGTAGATGTAACAATATTCCAAACAATCCAGTAACACCAGTAGCTTTAGCTCCTAGATGCATTAAAGACGCTACTAATGCGCCACAAGCACCACCTATAGATGCACATACAAAAGGCTTTATAAATCGAATATTTACACCGAATATTGCAGGTTCAGTTATTCCTAACATAGATGACAGTGCCGATGGAAATGCCATAGATTTAATCTTAGCATTTTTAGTCTTACAAGCTACAGCTAAACACGCTCCACCTTGAGCAACGTTTGCAGCCGATGCTATTGGTAACCAGTATGTCATGCCATATTCAGCAATCTGACCGAGGTCTATAACTGTGTACATATGATGTATTCCCGCAACTACCGTAGTAGAGTATATTCCACCCATTAGAAAACTACCTATGCCAAATGGAATAGTTATCAGCCATTGTACAAAGTAGAGTATTCCATTTTCTAACCATATGAATACAGGCCCTACGAATGTATACGTTACTATTGCCGTTACTATTAAACTAACTAATGGAGTTACAAACAAATCGACTATTTCGGGAACTATTTTGTGTAGTTTCTTTTCAATGGTTGCTAGTATTAACGATGCTATTATTATGGGTATAACGTGCCCTTGATATCCAACTAGAGGAATATCATATAGTCCAAAGATGCTATAAGTAGTAGTATAACCCTCAGTAGCTACAGTATACGCATTTTGCATACTTGGGTGAATTAAGAACATTCCTAATACAGCTCCAAGATATCCGTTACCACCAAAAGTTTTTACTGCACTAAAGCCTATTAATATCTGTAAGAATGTAAATGCACTGTTACTTAATAGGTTGATTATAGTATATAGGTAGCTTTCTGTATTGATATTAATAATGTCATTGCTGTTCATAAAGTTTAAGGCTTCCATGATTCCCATAATCAAGCCACCTGCAACTATTGCTGGTATTATAGGAACAAAAACATCGCCTAAGGTTTTAATGGCTCTTTGTAGGGGATTACCTTTCTTAATAGCCTCTTTTTTCATATCCTCTTTAGAGGTTTCTTGAACGTCTGCAACTTTAATAAACTCATCGTAAACCTTGTTTACCGTACCTGTACCAAAGATAATCTGTAGTTGACCTTGTGCAATAAATACGCCTTTTACACCGTCAATCTCTTCAATGTCCTCTTTTTTGATAGTCTTTTCATTGGATACCACTAAACGCAACCTAGTTGCACAGTGTGCAGCAGAGATAAGGTTTTCTTTTCCGCCAATCTTTTCAAGAACTTCTGTAGCTGATTTTTTAAAGTCCATAAAATCATTCCTTCCTTAATATATTCTTAAATATATGAAATCAATTTCATATATCGACTATATTATACACTATGCTATCCAAAATGTAAATATACTAAATTCACGAAAATAAGAGGTTATATTTGTATACATTCCACAAACAGCAGTGAGATATCGATTTCAGAGTAAAGTCATACCTATTATAAAGTATATTATATCCAAATGGCATTAAATAATTCTTACCATAATAGGGTTATAAAATTTTTTCCTTGACAAAACATAATAGTTATAGTATAATCAAAAACGTAGTATGTAAACTTAACGGTAGCGGTGGTTGGAGAGAAATCGGTATCCCCGCTTTTTTTGTATAAACTTTTAGGGGGGTTAAATATTGAAAGATGCTATTACATTCATTAAACATAACCTAAAATATATTATTCCTACGTTGATTTTGGCAATGGTTATATTAATATGCCTTTTGAACGTTGAAATATATCAGACTAACCAAAAAGTTACTACCGATAACTTCGATGCTCTAAACTATCAAGATTATTCGGGTAGCTTGACCATAAGTGGTGAATCTGATGGTTTTAAGTATGAATGGTTCTACTCACAAAGTATGTTGACAGATTGTCAAGATACCGATTTGAATTTAATATTTACTTCACAGTATGACGATGCTATCCAAAGTGGTTTAAGTTCTGACTATCATTGTGCATACTATTTTTCTGAAAGTTTAAAGTTGAACGGATATCCTACCTTAACTGTATACGTTCCAAACGTTAAGCCTTTAACAGAGTTTAAACTGTATGCTTTTGACCCTATTGAGGGTTCTTTTACACAGCTATCTATGGCATATAATCTTACTGAAGATGCTTACTCTATAACCTATGCGGTAAGTGATACTCAATGTATATACATTATAACTGCCAATGAAGTATTAGAAACTACAGTTACTTCTAAACAGATTACCTTAGATACTACCGTTACTACATTTGAATCAGATAGTACTACCTTAGAATCTTTAGAACTTACTACTACTTCAACTTCACAGAGTACTATCCAAACTACTGATACCGATACTCAAACTCAAGTTACTACCTCTACCGATAACTATACTATATCATCTAATGAGAACGCTACCTCTGAAAGAGAACTCTCCGATGGTTCACAAGTTACTCAAGATGACTATCTAACTGACCCCGTTCCTATAGGTAAGCCTCTACCCGTAGAACCTAATGATATCACCATAACCTACGATGACTACTATACTTGTTACTTAACTATTAAATGTGATACCATATTAGACAATATGGATAATCTAACCTTTGGTAAAGAAATCTACGTTCCTAGTGACGGCATAATATATAATACTCAAGAGGTTATATTCTACGAAGGAGAATCTGTATATGATGTACTATATAGAGAAACTGAAAAGAATGGCATTCAAATGGAATCTTCATTTACACCAGTATATAACTCCGTATATATAGAGGGCATAAATAACCTATATGAGTTCGATTGTGGTTCTCTATCGGGGTGGGTATACTCTGTGAATGATTGGTTTCCAAACTATGGTTGTAGCAGATATATGTTAGCTCAAGGTGATAATATAGTATTCTACTATACTTGTAGTCTTGGTCAAGATGTTGGTTGCGTAGTATCAGAGGTTAGTTAATGAGTAGTTATAACGTCTTAGATAGGTATCACCCTATAGTGGCAACGTTATACTTTATATCGGTGATATGTGTAGTATCGTTGAATCTGCACCCTATAACTTTAATGATATCTTTAATAGGAGCAATAACTAATGGAATAGTTTTCCGTAAACATGATATCTTAAAGTATGTTATTGCAGGTATACCTTTTATGATATTCGTTACTATAGTAAATGTAGCCTTTAATCATAAAGGGGATACTATACTGTTCTATGTGAACTATAATCCAATAACTTTGGAATCCGTAGTGTATGGAGTGGTATTAGGGACATTGTATCTTACTGTAATACTGTGGTTCTTATCGGTGGAGAGAGTCTTAACTTCCGATAAGATATTAATAGTTACTGGATATCTTTCTCCTGAAGTATCCTTAGTTATATCTATGGCTATGAGGTTCATACCTAGATATAAGGCTAAACTTAAAGAAATATTTATGACTCAAAGTTGCTTAGGTAACAATGTTAAAAAGGCTAACTTTGTACGCAAGATAATAATATCCGTAAACTGTATATCTATATTGATAACTTGGGCTTTGGAAAATGCTATTGAAACTTCCGATACTATGAAGTGTCGTGGGTTCGGTAGTAAGAAGCATAGAACTGCTTATCATGCAATTAGATTAAAACACATGGATATTATAGCTATAATATTAATACTTCTTATGGATATAGTTATGTTTATCACATCGAGGGGTGTATGGTATAGCTATACTACTAAGCTAAGCGTATTGTTTAACTCTAGGTTGTATATCTTTGAAAGCGTATACCTTGTAATGTGTTCAATTCCGACTGTATTAACCTTAAAGGATTTAAAAAAATGGTAGAGTATAGAAACTTCTCTTTTAAATATCCAACTAGTAGTGAGGATATTCTAAAAGGCATAGATTTAAATATAGGCTTAGGTGAGTTTATAGTAATATTTGGAGAATCGGGGTGTGGTAAGACTACTTTAGTACGTCAAATGTTGCCTACTCCTTTAGCAGGGGAAAAGCGTGGAAAGGTTCTTATAGATGGTCAACCTATGGATAGAGTTCCTATAGGTAAGGTAGGTTACGTATCACAGAATGTAAATAATCAGATAGTTACAGATAAGGTTTGGCATGAGTTGGCTTTCGGGTTGGAAAATCTCTCAATGCCTTCAGAGGTTATTCGCTCTAAGGTAATGGAGATAGCTACCTACTTCGGTATAGATAGTTGGTATTATAAGTCGGTGGAAGAACTATCTGGTGGGCAGAAACAGATACTAGCTTTAGCATCGATTATGGTAACTGACCCTGAGATTTTAATATTAGATGAGCCTACATCACATTTAGACCCAATATCGGTAAACGAGTTTATGAGCGTTCTAAAAAGATTGAATCAAGAGTTAGGAATAACTATAGTAGTAACTGAACACTCCTTAGACTATATATTCTTATATGCCAATAGGCTTGTATTTATGCAGAACGGAACTATTCTTAAAGATACTTCTAAAGAGGGTATGTTTAATATTAGTGAAAGTATTCCGTTCTTACCTCCATATGTTAGAGTAGCATATTATGAGGGTTTTACATCTAATGCGTTGAATGTATCAAACTTTAGAGATGAGTTCTTAAACAGAAACTACAAGAATATCCCTTTTGAAAGTGTAACTCATAAAAAAGAACACTTAAAGGTAGATATTAAAAACCTCTACTTTAGATACTCTCGTGATACTATTGACGTCTTAAACGGCTTAGATTTAAAACTGTACTCAAATGAGATTACTTGCATCATTGGAGCAAATGGCTCTGGAAAGTCAACTTTAATGTCTTTAATGGTAGGTGCTTTAAAATCTAAGTATGGCAAGATTAAAATCTTAGATACCATAACTTGCTTACCTCAAGACGTTCAAACGGTATTCTGTAAGAGTACACTATTCGAGGATTTAAAATCTACTAAGCTGAATGGTTTACCTATAGATGATAGTACTATATTAAATATGTTAAAGCTCACAGATTTAGAACGCTTTAAAGACAGTCACCCATATGACCTATCGGGTGGTGAACAACAGATGTCCGCTATTGCAAAGATATTACTCCTAGAGGCTAACATTATAATCTTCGATGAGCCTACTAAGTGCTTAGATATCCATAGGAAAAATATCTTTAAGGGTATAGTAAAAGAACTATCTTCTAAAGGTAAGACTATAATAATAGTATCGCACGATATAGACTTTACCTTTGAAATCGCTAACAGATTAATAGTTATGTTCCAAGGTGAAATCCTTTCCGATGGTTCTCCTCGTGAGATACTATCTAACAACAGATATTTTACTACTTCTATTGGTAGAATATTGGGCAAACAGAATAGGGGATATTTAATTCCAAACGATTTTACTCACAAAGAGGTTTCTTAAAAATATGTTGATATCTTTAATATTAATGGTACTATCTATAGCTATAGGGGTTGTCACAGGTAGCAGATATTACTATGTGGTAAGTATATTCTTATTAATAATATCTATGGCATTATTAATTCATAAGACTGGTCGTAGTTTAAAGGTTCGTGAGATAGTTTTAATAGCATCTTTAATAGCCATAGCAGTAATAGGCAGAACGGCTTTTTATTGGTTGCCACAGTTTAAACCTGTAACTGCTATAGTAATAATATCTGGAATTACCTTAGGAGCAGAAAGTGGAATGTTAGTAGGAATGTTGTCGGCATTTATATCTAACTTTATATTCTCTCAAGGGTCTTGGACTCCTTTTCAGATGTTTGCGTGGGGTTTAATCGGTTTAATATCTGGATACATATTCTACAACAAAAAAGTGAACAAGTACAAACTAATGTTCTTTGGATTTTTAATAACGTTAGTACTATATGGTACAATATTAAACTTCTCTTCTGCTTTAATGTACTCTTCCTATATAAATCTTAAGGTAGTACTATCATACATGGTTTCAGGAGTCCCTTTCGATTTAATCCATGCGATGTCTACCGCTATATTTCTGTACATTATAACAAATCCTATGGTTCAAAAGATAGAACGCTTAAAGGTTAAGTATAATCTAATGCAAAGTTAAAGGGGGTTCTTTTAGATATGCTATATTATGTTGTTATGTTAAATCTAGTATATGTATAGCCTAACTATACTACTAGATTTACTATATTATATTTTTGGAGGTTTATTCTATGAAATTTACTAAAAGGTTGATATCTGCATTGGCTGGCTTAACTCTAGCAGTTCAAACTATGCCATTCGTTCCTATGTCTACCATTGCCGAAACTGTAGACGATGTAAACTACGTTACTGTTCTTGTGGATACTTCTATTCTAGGTCAAGATTACTTTATTCAACCAACTTTGGTTGAGTATGAAGAGGGAGATACTGCAGGGACTATCACAGAAAAGCTCTTTAATGAACTTGGCATTGAGATTGAAGGCGATTACTCATACATAACGGGAATTAAGGGTGCTGATACTGGTGTGGTAAACTTTCCAGAATGGCTTATGAATGATGAAACCTTTATAGAAAACTATGAGGAAACTAACTCCGATGACGTTCTTGGTGCATATGACTATTCCTCTATGTCTGGGTGGCTGTACTATGTAAATGATACCTCTGCTTGGGTAGGTAGTTCTGAATATGAAATAATAAACGAACCTGACACTGCTGTGGATATAACTTCACAAGCTAATCTGTGCAATGGTAATGTGGTCATTAGATGGGCTTTTACTGTATGGGGTTACGGTGCTGATTTGGGTTACGATGGCTGGGGTACTCAAGCTATGGTAGATGCTAATGATAAAACCGATTTATACTCTGCAATGGCATATGCTAACTACTATGGTTACGCAGGAACTTCTTATGATACTGCTTACGATATCGCTATAGATTTTACATCTACTGAGGAAGAAATAGCTACTGCTACTAAAACTTTAAATGACTCTATTGAGGCTTATATTAATGGAAATATTAAGGATATTGGCTACAGCATAGATACTCTTGAAGACGGCGTATCTAACTATATTCTAAGCACTGTTGAGAATCCTAGCGTGGGTTCATTAGGTGGAGAATGGTCTGTAATTCAGTTGGCACGTTCGGGAAATATTACAGAGGATTTTAAGAATAGCTATCTTGAAAATCTTAAAAGCACCTTAATCGATTGTGACGGTGTGTTGAGTACTACTAAAGCTACAGAGTACGCAAGAGTAATACTTGCATTATCATCGCTGGGCTATGATGCCTCTAACTTTGAAAGCTACGATTTAATATCTCCACTTGCCGACTATGACTTTGTAATTAATCAAGGTTTAAACGGTGCAGTGTATAGTCTACTCGCTTTAGATACTTGTAACTATGAGATTTCAACTTGTGAAGATGGAAAGGCTCAAAATAGCCGTGAAAAGTTAGTAGATTATATTCTATCAGCACAGTTGGAAGATGGTGGTTGGACGTTCTTTGGCTCTACCTATGATGTGAATATGACTGCTATGGTTCTACAAGCGTTAGCACCTTACTATGATTCCAATGTTGAAGTTAAATCTGCAGTGGATAAGGCTATAGACCTACTATCTGAGGTGCAATGTTCTGATGGTGGATATGCATCATGGGGTAGTGAGAATCCTTGTAGTACTACACAGGTACTATGTGCATTATCCATATTGGGCATAGATAGTCTTAAAGATACTAGGTTCATAACAGATGATGGCGATACTATACTATCTTATTTAATGAACTTTGCTGTAGTAGATGACGATAACGTATCTTTTAAATATCAGTTAGATGGCTCTGTAGACCAAATGACTACCGAACAGATAGGCTACTCTTTAACTGCTTACAACAGATTCTTAAACGGTCAAACTTCACTATATGACTACAGCGACTTAAAACAATCTGAGGTTACTACTACCGATGATACTGAGATTACTACAGAAACTTCTATTGAAACTACTATAACATCTGATGAGGTTACTACTACTACAGATACTACTACTACATCTGATACCGTTACTACCACAGATACTACTACTACTTCTTCTTCTACTTCAATAGATACTACCGTTACTACTACAACAACAACACAAGTTCAAGTGACTCTATTAGGTGATATCAACGTTGATGGCAGTATTAAGTCTAATGACCTACTACTACTTAAAAGATATCTACTAGGTTTAGATGATTTAGATAATCAAAGTTTAGTTAATGCAGATGCTACTCAAGATGGCGATGTTAAATCTAATGATTTATTAATACTCAAAAAATATCTACTAGGTTTGGTAGAAAGTTTTTAGTGCATAAGATTTATATATACGGAAAGTTTCTCAATCTAAGGCGTGATTGAGAAACTTTTTTCTAAGTGTTTAGAAAAGTTAGCATAAGCTAACAAACAGCAAAAAAATTAGTTTAAAGATAAAATCCTCGTGCCTACGTTGATTCCCTTAAGGAATACTATGGCTTTGGAAAATAATTGTGTTGACTAAAACATAGAAATGTTGTAAACTTATCAATGGTTAGCAGTGCCTAACCTAAACTTTAAAAGGAGAGGTTTATTTATGAAGAATAAAGGTTTAATAACTTTAGTTACATCTTTGATGTGTGCATTTAGTTGTATGAATATAACAGCTAGTGCAGTTTCATATATCGATGGTACATATACTGGTAGTGCTTTAGGTATGAACGATGATATCAACGTAGAGGTGGTAGTTTCCAATGGTGAGATATCTAGTATTGAGATAGTAAGCCATTCTGATGATGAACCATACATTACAGATGCTCAAGGCGTTATAGACAAGATTATTGCTAATCAAAGTACCGATGTAGACGCTGTAAGTGGTGCAACCTACAGTTCTAACGGTATTATAGATGCCGTTAAAGATGCTCTATCCAATGCAGAGGCTTCAGATGAAACTGAGGCTACTACTCAAGAAGAAGATACTACTACTACTACCGCTACAGAAACTTCTGAAACTAGTGAAGATGATACTACCACTACCACAAGTTCTAACGATACTAGCAGTGATGACGACGACGACGATACTACTACTATATCTTCTGAAGATACTGCTACTCAAACTGGTGATAATAGTTTAGTGGGTATTGCTATTACTATAGTGGCTTGTGGTGTAGCTAGTTTTGGAGTATCTACTGCTAAAAGGAAGCTTAAAAAGTAGGTATCCTTTCTATATTCATATTAACATACATAATTATGGAGTAGGAACGTCTTATTAAGATGTTCCTATACCTAATACTAAGAGGTTTTTATTATGCAAAATAAAAAGTTTAAGATATCATATGTACAGGTCGTTAGGCATTTAATTCAGTTGAGTATGCTATTCTTAGCACCTGCAATATTCTCAATTGGATTGAACGGCTTGAAAAGTTTAATAGTCGGTTTGGCTGAAGGTTCATATAGTGGCTTGAGTTCGTTCATTATGGTGGCTCTACTACTATTGATAGCAACCTTTATATTTGGTAGGTTCTTCTGTGGTTGGCTTTGCCTATTTGGAGCATATTCTGAACTGATATATTTTATATTCGGTAGGTTTACTAAAAGATTAAAGCCTAAACTTCAGCCTACAGAAAAATATCTAAGATATTTTAAATACCTTACGTTGGCTTTTGTGGTGATACTCTGTATAGTAGGATATCAAAGTGTGTTGACGGGTACGGACGTTTGGGATAGTTTTGCTATGGTGGTATCGGGAAACTTTAAAAACCTATCAAGAGTATACATAAGTGTAATAGCTCTGGTCATAGTTACTATATTTAGTGCTTTCTTTGAACGTTTCTATTGCAGATTTATATGCCCCTTGGGAGCATTATTTTCAATAGTGGATAGGTTGAAACTATTTACCATATACAAGCCTAATGATAAGTGTGGTAAGTGTCCTATATGTACTAATAACTGTCCTATGGGAATAGATTTAAATAAAACTTCAGAGGTATGTTCGGGAGAGTGTATTAAGTGCATGAAGTGTACAGACGTTTGTCCTAGAAAAAATACTTCTCTATCGGTTATGTACAAAAGACTTCCTAAGTGGGTGGCTATAATAATATCTATAGTTATTTTGATAGCATACTTTGTAATCACTTAAGATATAGTATTCAATGGTTGCGTGAACATAACTATTGATACTCTTTCTAATTAATGTTATAATATATACAGTACGTTAAGTGGGGTTTTTTTATGCGTAGAATGTTAAAAGTAGTAATGTCTATGATGTTAATATCATCTTTAGTGTGTGGTTGTACATCTAGTGGTACAGATGGCTCTAATGGTAGCACTAGCGTTCCTGTTGAATATTCCGACGTTCAAGAGTACTTCAACGTTCCAATAAGCGTAAAGGCATATGGTGAAAACTCCGAAGAGGCTACCAAACTTGCCTTTGAAAGAGTTGCTCAACTAGAGGTAGTGTTCTCTAATACCATACAGGATAGCGAAGTGAACTACGTAAATAGTAACGCTTTTGAAACTTCCGTTGAGGTTTCTAGTGACTTCAAAACTGTATTGGATACTTCACTATACTACAGCAACCTTACTGATGGTGCTTTTGATTTTACTATAGATGATTTAATATCGCTATGGGGTATAGGCACAGATAATCCTAAAGTCCCTACCAATGATGAGATATCTAAGTATGTTAATCTTAAAGACTATGAAAACATCTTAGTAGATGGTTCTAGTGTAAGGTTTAGTTCTAATACCGTTAAGCTTAACTTTGGTGCTATATCTAAGGGGTACATTGCCGATGAGATGAAAAAAGTATTACTTGAAAACGGTGTGACCTCTGCCATATTAAACTTAGGGGGTAATGTATCTGCAATAGGAACTAAACCTAGTGGAAAGCTCTGGAGCGTAGCTATTACAGACCCTAATGATACCTCTAACTATGTGTGTTCCTTAAAGGTAGATGATATGTCAGTAGTTACATCGGGTGACTATGAAAAGTACTTCGTTCAAGATGGTAAGAAGTATCATCACATATTAGATACCTCTACAGGATATCCTGCCGACAATGGAATATCTTCTGTTACCATAGTGGGCGATAATGGTATAGATTGCGATGCACTATCTACAGCGTGTTTCGTTCTTGGCGAGGAAAAGGCTTTAACCTTAATAGAAAGTATCGAGGGCTACGATGCCATTATTATATTAAATGATGGCTCTATTAAAACAACTTCTAACGTACAAGATTATCAATTTTCGGAGATGGCTTAGTTATGAAAAAACATCTGCCCATTATTATAACCGTTGCATTGCTCATAGTATTTATAGTATCTTACTTGGTAGTGGATTACATATCTAGGAGCAATGCTAGTACTACTGCTGAAATATACAAAGATTCAAAGTTAATAAGAGTAGTAGACCTATCTAAAGAAGATACCTTTACTATATCTAATGACGATGGCTCTTACAACGTTATACAAGTGAATGAACTTGGCGAAATAGGTGTGGTTGAGGCATCTTGTTCCGATAATACTTGTGTACATACTGGATTTACTAAAACGCCATCTAAACCTATAATATGCCTACCTAACAGATTGGAAATAAGAATAGTTTTGGAGGAAAACAATATCAATGAAGATGAAATCGACTCATATGCATATTAAAGATATTACTAGGTTGGCTCTGTTCATAGCCATAGCCTTAACCATATTTGTCCTAGAAAGTCAGATTCCTATTCCTATAGCTATTCCTGGGGTTAAGTTGGGTTTGGCTAACATAGTTACTCTGTACTTAATAAATCAATATAGCACTAAAGAGGCTCTATTAGTTCTTATAGTTAGAGTTATATTGGGGAGTGTGTTTGCGGGTCAACTCATGTCATTTGCGTACTCTTTAGTGGGTGGATTGCTTAGCTTATCGGTGATGGCTTTAGCTAACAAGATTCAAAAGGGTGAGAACGTTTGGTTTACTAGTATCTTAGGAGGAATATTCCACAACGTTGGACAGATTATAGTAGCTATAATAGTATTAGGTTCTTTTAATGTAGTGTACTATCTATCAGTTTTAGGAATATGTGGAATAGTGACGGGTCTATTTACGGGCTTGATAGTTCAAGCTTTCATTAAGAGTATGAAAAAACTTAATATTCATTGATGCACTATTCCTATTAATTTAATATGGTTAATATCAACAAAATTTTTGTACATATTAACTAAAATTTTAATCCGATGTTGATTATCTTTCTAAAATGTGATAAAATTTAGATGTGGGGGTTTTTATTATTATAGTTTACACCGACATTATTTTTTATATTTTAGGAGGTTTTCTAAAGATGGTTGATTCTAATTTTAGGAAAAAGATTGCATTTATAACTACATTTGCACTGTTAGTAAGCAGTGTTAGTGGTATATCTGTAAGTGTTATAAATCAAGATGGGTTTGAAAGTGCATCTAGTGTGTATGCCGTTGAAGATATCACAGTTACCGAAGTAGCTGGTTACGAAGAAGGTGCTTACGTTGAATGGACTGGTTCTACTTCCGATGAGTACAGCGTATACTATAAATCGGGTAGTGGTTCTTACACTCAAATAGATAGTATGCTAATACGTCAATATTCTGACCATTTTCGTGCCGATGTTGTAGGTATATCTGCGGGAACTTATACCTTAAAAGTGGTAGGAAAGTCTAGTGGTGAGGTTGAAACTTCTACCGTTACTGTAACATCTTATGACAGAAGCGGTTTTGCATTCTCTGAAAACTCTCCAAATGGTACTAATGGCGTTGGTGCATATAATAACGATGGTACTCTAAAATCTGGTACGCAAGTTCTCTACGTTACCGAAGATACTAAAACTACTGTAACTATGGATATAAACGGTACTACTCAAACTGGTATAGCAAACATTACTCAACAAGCTAAAAAATGTAGTGTACCTATATGTATACGTATAATAGGTACGGTTACTTTAGATGGTCTAGTTAGCAGTGATATGTCATCTGCGTACGCTTTAGGCGTTAAAGAGGCATCTAACATTACCATTGAGGGTATCGGCGAAGATGCTACCTTATATGGTGCTGGTCTTGCTGCGTTTAAGTGCAATAGCATAGAGTTTAGAAACTTAGGTCTTATGCTTTGGGGCGGTGGCTCAGATGGTGACGGCATAACTTTAAAAGAAAGCGTGAACGTTTGGATTCATGACAATGATATCTTCTATGGTGAGGCTGGTAGTGACTCCGACCAAGCTAAGGGCGATGGTTCTATGGATTTGAAAGATGATTCTCAATACATTACTATATCGTATAATCACTTTTGGGATAGTGGAAAGATGTCACTATGTGGTATGAAGTCTGAAAGTGGTGAAAACTGGATTACTTATCACCATAACTGGTTCGACCATTCCGACAGCAGACACCCTAGAATTAGAACTATGTCCGTTCATATATACAACAACTACTACGATGGCAACTCTAAGTACGGTGTAGGTGCTGCCTTAAATTCCGAGGCTTTCGTTGAAAATAACTACTTCAGAAATTGTAGATTCCCAATGTTAAGCTCTATGCAAGGTTCAGATATTCTATGCAGTGATGATGGTAGCGGTACTTTCTCTAGTGAAAACGGTGGTATTATTAAATCTTATGGTAACTATATGGAGGGTCAAGAATCCTACATAACCTATCAAGAGGATAGCGTGGAGTTCGATGCTTATGAGGCTTCCTCAAGAGATGAGCAAGTTCCATCTACCGTTACGGCTAAACAGGGCGGAAAAACTTACAGTAACTTCGATACCGATGACACCATTATGTATGATTACACCCCAGACGATGCCGAGGACGTTCCTAGTATAGTAATGTCTAAGGCAGGTCGTTTAAATGGTGGCGATTTCGATTTTGATTTCGATGACTCTGTGGACGATTCTAGTTATGCAGTAAATACTGATTTAATGAATCAACTTTTAGCCTATGAAAGTAGTGTAGTAGCTATAGGTAGTGGAAACTTTACATCTACAATCCCTAGTACCGATACCACTACCACCACCACCACAACTACTACTAGTGATGGCAATACTACAGATACTCCATCAGTTAGTGGTGGAAACGTTCATAACTTTACTACCGATGGTACATCTAGTACGTATTATACTATTACGGGTAATCTATCCACAAGTAAAGGCACTATAGAGTACGATGGCTTAACCTTAACTCAATGCTTAAAGTTAGAAAGTTCAACCTCTATAACCTTTACTGCATCTTCTGATACTACTCTATTATTGGTTACTAATACTGCTACTTATATAAATATTGACGGTGAAAGCGTTACTCTCGATTCTAGCGGAGTTACATCTATTCCAATAACTGCAGGTTCGCATACTATCACTAAGGGCGATAGTGGTAATCTATTCTATATGGCTACTGGTGATACTAGTTCTGCAACTGAAACCTCTGTAACTACTGCACCTCCTACCACCACCGATGAACCATCTTCTAGTGATACCTCTACAAGTACTGGCGTATCAACCATACCATCTGTAGTCGCAGATGCTATATACTGTTCTCCTAATGGTACTGGCGATGGCTCTACTATAGATACTCCAACTTCTGTATTAAATGCTATCTCGCAAGTTCAAGCGGGTGGAGTTATCTACCTACTAGATGGTACTTACAATTTCAGTGAAACTATACTCATAGACGAGGATAACTGCGGTACTGCAGATGCTTACAAGACTATTATGGCTTATCCTGAAAATACTGGCAGTGTAGTTTGGGATTTCTCTGCTATGGAAGTTGATGGCTCTAACAGAGGTGTGGTATTAGATGGCGACTATTGGCACTTCTATGGCTTTGAAATTACTAAGGCTGGTGATAACGGTATGTTGCTATCTGGTAACAACAACGTTATCCAAATGATGGTCTTTAACAACAATCAAGATACAGGTCTACAGATATCACGTTACAATACTAGTGCCGATACTATAGACCTTTGGCCTAGCAATAATTTAATCTTAAACTGTACATCTAAGAATAACTGCGATGACGCTACTATGGAAAATGCCGACGGTTTCGCTGCTAAATTAACTTGTGGTGAGGGCAATGTGTTCGATGGTTGCATGGCTTACAACAACTCTGATGACGGTTGGGATTTATTCGCTAAGACAGAAACTGGCTCTATAGGTGTGGTAACTATACAGAATTGTATAGCTTTCCGTAACGGCTACACTGAAGATGGTCGTGGCTATGGTGATTGTGACGGCAACGGATTTAAATTAGGTGGTTCGGGTGTGGGTACTGCTCATGTGGTTGTAAACTGCTTAGCTTTTGAAAATCTACATTGTGGATTTACCGACAATAACAATCCTAACCTTGAAAGCTTGACCAACTGTACATCATTTAATAACGATGTCGGCGGTGATGGTAAGCCTAACTTCTCATGCTATCGTTGTACCGATGATGGTTGCGATTTTAGTGGTATACTTTCATATAACAATGCTAGTGCAGTTAGTGTATCTAATGATAAGTTCGTTGGTACTATGGAAAATTCCATCTACTACAACGCTAAGTTCCTAAAGGTTATCGACAAGGTAGACGTTGAAAACGGATACAAGGGCGGTGAAGAGGTTACTCTATCCGATAGCGATTTCGTTAGCGTAATCGCTCCAGAGATGGGCGAGGACTTCCATACCCTTTGGAGAAATGCTGACGGCTCTATTAATACTCAAGGCTTTATGCAACTTATAAGCGACAGTTCACTTGGTGAGTTGGGTGCTGATTTAGTAGACTACACAGGAGAATCCTTTGATGTCCCTCAAGGTGACGATTCACTAGTATCTGATACCGTTACTACTACAGATGACAATACCGATAACTCTAACACTAGCACCGACCCTAGCATTACTAGTGAGGGCAATGATACTTCTAGTACCTCTAGTACTAGTGGTGCTTCTGTATCTGGTGAAACTCTACTTGGCGATGTAAACGTCGATGGCAGTATTAAGAGCAATGACCTATTACTACTTAAAAAGTATCTACTAGGTTTAGATGACCTTTCAGGACAAGAACTCGTCAACGCTGATGTGAACGTTGACGGTGATGTCAAGAGCAATGACCTACTCTTAGTTAAGAAATATCTCTTAGGTCTAATAGATGAGTTTTAGTTTTTAGTATTTCACATTAATATTTTGCCAAATTCCCCTATGTTTATTATGTAACATAGGGGAATCTTTTTTGTGCCTTAGATGGTCAAAACTTTAGACCATTAGTTAAAATCTTAGAGGGGATAGTCAAAAAATTGGATTAGAAGTGGTACAAAATTTAGATGAGAGTAGTCAAAAAATTGGACATAATAATATAAATAATAATATAGATAATAATATAGTAGATAGTATAGAGGGTGTTGCGACTCTGTCGCAAACTGTTCCCAACCCTAAAACTGAACCTTATGCTAGAATGAAAAAACCGTGTACCTACGTGATACACGGTGTTATGATATATTAAAAAACGGAAACGGTGGGATTCGAACCCACGTATGCTTTCACATAGAACGATTTCGAGTCGTTTGCGTTATGACCACTTCGCTACGTTTCCAACGATAACTATTATAGCATAGTAATCGAAAAAAGTCAAGGTATATGGAGTAAAATATCTTAGATATTTTAGAGTTAGCATAAGCTAACTAATTTGACAACGCTTTCAAACTATGATATTATATCAACCATAGAAGAGGTTAGCATATGCTTACCGAATATCTACAATTGAAAGAGGTCAATACATATGCTTAGAGAATCTTTTATAGAATACTGTTCACCAACGTTAGCATCGTTAAAGGTTGCTAGTCTATTTAGGTATACATATAGTACTATCGATAGTATGTACTCCATTGTGAGGCATGAAAATCTATGGTTGAACCAAAAGGGAGTATATTTAGAGATTATCACGTACAATGAAAAGTCTGCACTGATATATATGTTTAGAGAAAAACAACTTAATGAAATCCTTGGTAACGCTGAGGTTCAAGAGTTCTTATCTAGTTGTGGATATTCTGACTTTAGTATATCTAGTAGCATACAGACTCTAAAGAGTAACTTTAAATCTATGCCATGCCCTCACGAAGTGGGAGTGTTCTTAGGATATCCATTGCCCGATGTTATAAGTTTTATAGAAAATTGCGGTAAAAACTGCGAATGTTGTGGCTATTGGAAGGTGTATCATAACAAGAACGAGGCTTTAAAGACTTTTCAAAGGTTTAAAAAGTGTACCAACGTATATAAAAGATTGTTTAGCGAAGGAACATCTATTAAGCGATTGACCGTAGCAATATGATTTTTTTAGGAGGTATTTTTTATGAATAACGTTGCTATAGTATTTTGGAGTGGTACTGGTAATACCGAAAGTATGGCAAATATAATATTTAATGGAGTTAATTCTAATGGTGGTGAAGCTAAACTATTCAATGCTAGTGAGTTCTCTGCTAACCTAGTAGATGATTACTCTGCAATAGCATTCGGTTGCCCTGCTATGGGTGCTGAAGAGTTAGAAGATTCTGAATTTTTACCTATGTTCAATGATTGCGAATCTAAGTTGAACGGTAAAAAGATATCTCTATTTGGCTCTTACGGTTGGGGCGATGGTGAATGGATTAGAACTTGGACGGATACTTGCATATCTGATGGTGCTATAGTTACCCATGATGCCGTTATCTGTTGTGGTGAGCCTACTTCTGATACCGAGGTTGAACTTGTAGACCTAGCTAAATCTTTACTAGCATAAGCAACTAATTTAACATACTTTTAAAAAATTAAAGGAACGCTCTAATTTTGAGCGTTCCTTTTACTTTTCGTCTATACTTCAAGTAGTGACCTAACATGATATCCGTTCTTACCAGCACCCTTTACGTTGCGTACTTCTTCTTGAGCGATTTGGAACATATTCTCACAGTTTAAGGGGTTAGTGCATAGGCATACTCCTATACTTGCAGATATTGGGTGGAACTTCTTTTTATATCTAAAGTGAATGTTCATAGCAGAGTTTAACTCTTTACACTTTTGATATGGAAACTCTTCATTAGGTAACCCCGATATAAATCCTACAAACACATCACGATTCCATCTAGCTATAAAGCCACAATCTTTAAAAGCCTTGTTCATTTCATTAGCAGTATACTTTAATACTTCGTCTGCACCTTCACCGAGTGTTGCATCTATCGATTTAAAGTTATCTATATCTAGCACAAATAATGCACATAGTTCATTTTTATCTATAGACCTAATGTTTTCATCGGTACAGTGTATAAAGGCATTTTGATTCATTAGATTGGTTAGATGGTCAACATTAGCTTCTTTAAAAATCTCATCGTTTAAATCTTTTTGATACTCTACATACTTTTCAAGTTCCTCGTTGCCTTGAATCTGAACCATTAATTCTTCAGCCATCTGTAAGCTTTTAATGTTAGAGTTAAACATAAGCTGTAATTTTTCCCTCATGTGATTAAACATAGATACTAATGAAGCAATCTCATCTTTAGTTCTTACTTTAACGTTTTCAACATCGAAGTCATAGTTTGCTATCTGTTGAGATTGTCTAGCTAACTGTTGTATAGGCTTAACAACGTCTTTTAGAATCATTCTAAATAGTGTAACTATAATTAGGAATAGTATTGTAAATGAACTTATTACTAATATTTGGAACATCTGTACTCTATCGTAAGTTTCATCTAAGTTAGCAGAGCTAATCTTGTAGTTATAGGCTATTAATTTTTCGAGGTTGTTTTCAATCTGGATTCTGTTATCTGAGTAAAGGTTTGTGTATTGCTGTAAAGCCTCGGTTTGATTTTCCATTTCTATTAAAACTTGAATTTGGTCTATGTACGTTGTATAGATTAAGGTTATAGATTTAACTAATGATGCTTGAACTTCATCATCAGAGTTTGCATATTCAGTGTCTATGTTTTCCCATAGACCTTTTAGTGTTTGACTTAACTCCTCACAAGTTTCCAAATCGGTAGAAGAACCACTTAGATATTCTTCTATTGTGCTGTTAAACTCTTCAAAGTTAGAACGGAACTCATTCAGTTCAGATAGAGAGTTGGTATACTTTGTTATTCTTGGTATAGATACGTTATAGGTATACAAACAAGCTGTAAACATGAACAATGCAACGAATATCATAAGTGAAAATGATACCGCAAACTTAACCTTTAATGATTTTCTCATATTAATTACTTCCCTTCTTTTAAACTATCTAAAGTGTAGATTATGTTAGCATACATACTTTCTGCTGCCTCTGTAGGAGTAAGCAACTCTAAGGATACTGCTTTAATAGCATCATTGTAGAAAGTCTGCATATCGGAGTTCTCTAAATAAGGACTAATTAAGATAAGGTTACTATCTAGTACTAAGTTATTAGATGCATAGGTTATGTCATTGTCATTTAGTAGGTTTAAGCCCTCAAGAGTTTCTAAGGCACTAGAGGATACAGGTATACCTCTAGTAGTTCCTAAAGCCTCTACACCATCGGGGTCATTGTATAGAAAGTTTAGTAACATAGCCGATTGTACAGGGTATTCAGTATCTTTATTGATAGCAAATAGTAGAGAGGGTTTGTACATCCAACCAGAGTTTAAAGCGTTATCCATAGTAAGGAAGTCACCCATATCTAAGCTATTTGAATCTTCTAAGGTTGCTTGATACTTAGATATAGAACTACCCCATTCAGCAATACCACCAATAGTACCACTAGTCCAAGCGATAGTATTATATAAGTCATCATCGCCATCTTGTTCAGTTATTTCAGCTATACTTCTTACCACGCCTGCATCTTGAAGGTCTTTGTAGAACTGTAGAGCATCGGCTATATCGTCTACAGTAAAGCCTATTTCACCGTTTGCCGTTATAAATTCCTTGCCAGTCTTTTGTTGTTCATAGGCTAGAGCTATGTACCACGCAGTGAATCCAGTGTTGTCATCTGCATTAAGGGGATAACTGTCAATCTCATTAAAGGCGGGAGCGATATCAAAGAGGTCGTCCCAAGTTTTAGGTAATTCAACAACACCTGCTTTTTCGTAGGTGCTAGTATTATAGAATAAACATCTACCAGTTATAGATGCAGGTATAGCGTTAAGGATACCGTTTCTTCTGCCAAACTCTAATACACTGCTACTAAAGTTATCTAGTTCTATGTATTCACTTAAAGATTCCAAATCGTAGAATCCTGAGCCATCATACGACAGTGTAACTAACCAATCGTAGTTTACTTGAATAACATCTGTACAAGTACCCGTTTCGTACTCTTCAAATATTTTGTCACTCCAACCACTCCAGCTACCGTAATCCACATCAACGTGTATGTTAGGATATTTTTCTTCAAATAGTTCTATAGCTTTCTCAGTAGCCTCATGACGTTCATCACCACCCCACCACGATATACTAATGGTGTATTC
>Ga0192274_1039_pt1 | contig 26755 bp, 21 predicted proteins | sample Koala_Koa24_G3_FD_131266 | JGI IMG/M metagenome (GOLD analysis project Ga0192274, IMG submission 131266) | Enriched cells from koala feces incubated with labeled cellulose particles, San Francisco Zoo, California, United States - Koala_Koa2-4_G3 ... | reverse complement strand
ATTAGGGAAAACGCTAGAGCATTATTAAAGGCTTTCTCTTGGAATAAGGGATTTAAAGAATACTTTGCCGTAAAAGCTACTCCAAACCCATTCATATTGAAGATACTTCAAGAAGAGGGTTGTGGTACAGATTGCTCATCTTATACAGAACTACTTATGAGCGATGCTTGTGGTTTTCATGGTCATGATATTATGTTCTCATCTAACGTTACACCTGCACAAGATTTTAAACTCGCCGATAAGTTAGGTGTAATCATCAACTTAGATGACTTTACACACATAGATTTCCTAGAAAAAACCATAGGACATATCCCAGAAACTATATGTTGCAGATATAACCCTGGTGGACTCTTTAAGATAGAAAATCAGATTATGGATACCCCTGGTGAAGCAAAGTATGGTTTTACTCATGACCAACTTATAGAGGGTTACAAACTATTAATGAAAAAAGGTGCTAAAAACTTTGGATTACACGCCTTTTTAGCTAGTAATACCGTAGCTAATGAATACTATCCAGTACTAGCAAAGACTCTATTTGAAACCGCTGTAGAAATAAAAGAAAAGACGGGTGCTAATATTAAGTTTATAAACCTATCGGGTGGTGTTGGAGTAAACTATAGACCTGAACAAGCTCCTAACGATATTGCAGTAATCGGTGAGGGTGTTAGAAAGGTCTTTGAGGAGATTATGATTCCAAACGGTCTTGGCGATTGTGCTATATTTACCGAACTGGGCAGATATATGTTAGCTCCTTATGGACATTTAATAGCTAAGGTTCTACATGAAAAACACACACATAAGGAATATATAGGTTTAGATGCTTGTGCTTGTAACTTGATGCGTCCTGCTATGTATGGAGCATACCATCATATTACTGTACTAGGAAAAGAAAATGAACCTTGCGACCACAAGTACGATGTTACAGGCGGACTTTGTGAAAATAACGATAAGTTCGCTATAGACAGAATGTTACCTAAGATAGATATAGGTGACTATATATGTATCCATGATACTGGTGCTCATGGTTTCGCTATGGGATACAACTACAATGGAAAACTTCGTTCTGCTGAAGTTCTTCTAAAAGAAGATGGCACATATCAACTAATTAGACGTGCCGAAACTCCAAAAGATTACTTCGCAACTTTCGACTTTACAGACTTTTTTGAAAAATAATTTTTGATAATCAATATAAACTAATCGAGATAGATTAAGAATCTATCCCGATTTTTTTGACGTTCAGTTAAAGGACGTCTTTTCTATATACGTTAAAGCTATAGTTTAAGCCGTTATGTTCAAAAATCTTAGATTGTTGTACCAAATGCCAATTATTAGAATCATCTAAGTTTATTGGAAAGAACGTATCTGCATTGCGAATATCTAATACTTTAGTAATATATGCAGTGGAGCAATCATCTATAAACGACTTATATACGTCCTCACCACCTATTATAAATACATCATCGGTGGGAATGTTTGCAATAAGCCTATATACTTCCTCGATATTTCTACATATTGAAATCCCATCGTACTTACAACTACTAGATAGTACAACATTATTCCTATTAGGCAAAGGTTTAATCTTTAACGATTCATAGGTATGCCTACCCATAATGACGGTTCTATTGAGCGTCATAGATTTAAAGTATTCCATATCACTAGGTATATTATATAGTAAATGATTGTTATTACCAATAGCCCAATTACTACTAACACAAGATATTATATTCATACTGTTATCTTTTCAACCTATAGTAAAGTTCTAATGCCGTACACTTATATACAGGGTGTATAACGTATGGAGCTATCTGAACTAGAGGTTCTAGTACGAAGAGTCTATTAGACATCTCAGAGTGTGGAATGGTTAGAATACCATCGGATAGTATTAAATCATCGAATAGGATAATATCTAAGTCCAAAGTACGAGGTCCCCACTTTATAGTACGTTTTCTACCTGCTTTATTCTCTATGTTATGTAAAAGGTCTAAAAATTCGTGTGGCGAATATAGAGTCTGTACGCATATACAAGCGTTCAAGAAATCATCTTGAGGGACTGTACCAACGGGTTTAGTGCTTATAAAGTCCGAGATAGCTATTACTCTGCATAATGGATTCTCTGCTATACTCTTAATAGCACCATTTAGATACTGTTGCTTATCGCCCATATTAGAACCTATGGATACGTATACCGTATGCCATGAACGTTCAACCTGTACACTGACCCTATCCAAAGGTAAAGGTATGGGTGCAGATGGTTTAGATACCTTAACCTTAACAGATTTTATCTTATAGTATTCAAGTAATATTCTCTCTGCTAGAGTTTCTGCTAAGGTTTCAATAAGGTTAAACTTATTTTCTACAGTCACCTTATCAATTAGTTTGCATATGTCAACATAGTTTACTGATTTCTCTATATTATCATCGTACGAAGTAGACGAGTTATTTAATATAACTTCTGCAGATATTAAAAACTTCTGTCCTAAGGTCTTTTCTTCCTTTAAGACTCCATGATATGCGTATACTTCTAAGTTATCGATATTAATTCTATACATAAAAAACAATCCTTCTGTAAAAGTTGATTAATCTTCTGCCTTACACTTTAGAGTCATAATGAACTGCTTAGCCGAACGAGGAGAACGTCCATTTCTACTAATAACGAACCTTTCTGCCAATATATCTAACTCTTGAGTATCCATTTGGATATCATTAGCCTTAGCTAACTCGTGTACTATGTTTAAATAGTCTTTCTTACTTGGTTGCATAAACTTAACAGATATTCCAAAACGTTCAGAAAGTGAAGTCAACTCTTGAACGGTGTCGTTAAAGTGAATATCGTCACCCTCACGGTCGGAGAAACTCTCTTTAACTAAGTGACGCCTGTTACTAGTAGCATATATTACCACGTTGTTGGCTCTTGAAGATACGTTTCCCTCTAGGATAGCCTTTAATGTAGAAAAGTCACTATCATCACTACTAAAGGATAAGTCATCTATGAACATAATGAACTTCAACGGATTCTTATTAAGACTATCCATAATCTTAGGAATATCGTGAATATCTTTCTTTTGCATCTGTATGATTCTCAATCCTCTATCTGCGAACCTATTGACAACCGCCTTAACCGTAGATGACTTACCAGTACCAGCATCGCCATATAGCAATATATTAGATGCTGGTTTGCCATCTATTAGAGCCTTAGTGTTGTCTATTACTATTTTACGTTCTCTTTCGTAACCTATAAGTTGTTCAAGGGTGGTATCGTCAGGATACTTAATAGGAACTATCTCACCGTTTTCTACTATGAACATATGATACTTAGCAAATATTCCATATCCATATGCAGATATATTCTTAACTCTTAAAAGATACTCATCTGTAAAGTTACAAGAACTAGTTTCCCAATTTGGAAGAAACTTACTGTAATCTATGTGACTCTTAATCTCATCAGATTGTATTCTAGCGATGCTATTTAACACATCTAATTCGTGTATAACGCAATCGTCTAGTAGCAGATTATTCTCAGTATCCTTGTTAGACTTAGTTAATACATAGACGTTTTCGTCCTCAAAAATCTTATTGAGGATATAGCTCGTTAGGTTTGTACCATGCTTATAGAGTTCAGATACGAAATCGGCATACTTTTCAAGTTGATTTACTGTACTAGACTTTGTTTCTACACTCTCTAACAGATTCATAAACTTTCTTACTACGCTATCCTTTAATAGGTTTCTAAAGATTACTAAAGTTTTTAAATCGTAGCTGTACTTAGCGGAATTTATAAAACTATCCATAAAACACACCTTACTAAAAATATTTGACATTGTGACCTACTCCCACCGCCTATGCTAACGCATGGAGGCGGGGGCTTCTCGCTCAATACACCTATTGGTGTAAGTATCAACGAGCTAACCCCGTGAGTCCCACGGTTTTGACAAATTTGCTTGCAATCTCTCGCTTTGCACATATTACATCCCGACTGATTACGGGAAAAAGAGGTCAATTTGTCAGAATCCCTTATCATGGGTGGAGTGATTACCTCCCAATCCGTTCTCCTTTCATAATCTCTATACCAACGGCTTGGTTTTCGCTCTTTGTGGTACAGGCAATCGAAAATATGACACTCTCATCATATTCTTTATGTTGATTATATTATAAATTATTATTTTTAGTTTGTCAATAGTGGGAACGCAATTCATCCTCCCACTTTAGAAGTGGGAGATGAATTACTGAAACTAGTTAAACGTCAAGAACATTGTAGCACAAAAAAGTATTAACGTCAAGAGTTAATAGTCTGCATCTATGCCAAAGGATTTGCACATTTGAGGTAAGCTTCCGTTGTATCCCGATACTATGGGATTTATCTTCCATGAACCAACGTTTCTATATAGTTCAAGGAGTATCATGGTAGAGAAATGCTGTAGAGCATCTGGGAATATATTAAAAGTTTCAAAGTTATTTGAGTATATACTAAACTTTAGATTCTGTACTACAGAGAATCTTTTTAACTGTTTAACTTTGCCATTGTATATAGCATAACATACACATACTTTTTTAATATACTGTGGAACTCTATCTAAGTGCATGGTTATGCTACTATCCTCTTCTACGGATATAGCACCATTTCGAGAAGTTGTATTTCCAAAGAACACCAAATCCTCGTTGTATATGGTATGATTATTTTCATCGGTTAAAAAGATATAAGGGTCTATATCCACATTAATAGCATTGTAGGTTAGCCTTATAGTTAGATTAGTTCTGTCTAAAGTACATCTTTCGCCACGCTGTAGAATCTTAGTTTTAGACTCTTTAGAGATACTACTAGCACTCTGTACAGATACTGCAAAGACTTCGTTTTCAACATCTTGTGGGATATTATTAGCCGAATATACTAAGGTATCGAAATGTTGAAGAGCATCTTGTGAAGCTATGCCGTCTATAAAGACTCTTCTAATAAACTTAGATATCAACAGCAACTCTCCATAAATCCTAGAGCCATCTTCCATAGGACTAACTTTAAGAATCAAATCAGAATGCCCACTACTTAACCTACTATTAGATATCTTAACGTTTGAAGATTTAACCATTACAATACAATCTTCTGGCAAATACATACTAACCTTAAAAGTATTCTCAACATTAGACTTAAAATCTCCTAAGTGTATAGAACGTGGAATATAGAACTTCTTAGTATCTGCAATTCCTCCAAACACTTCGACGTTGTCTATAATAGTATCGGATTGAATTTGAAGTATAGCATGGTCACTTTCATAACCAGATATAGAAGTCAACTCTAAGTTTAAATCCTTTAGAGTAACACCCTTAGAACGCACTAGCAATACTGGATTATTTTCATTCCATAGAGTAGTTCCGTTCCCTATAATAGTACAAGGTCTATCTATTACTATGCTTTCTTTGTACTCACCTCTAGGTAGATTTATGATACTGCTACCTAAGTTCAATTCATTCTGTATAATACTATCCAAAGATATCACCACCAATAAAGATTCTACAATACGCATTTAATTAGGGAATAGCTAATACTAAACTATTCCCTGAAGATTTAATATGAAAAACTAATTAGAGTATTCTAATTACCTACTTTCATAGATATATTTAATCATTTTAACTTATGCCTAGTATATTAGACATTAACGCCATAGTCTTTACAAAGAGCCTCTAAACCACCTTGATATCCTGAGGCTACTGCATTAAACTTCCAGTCATTTCCATGACGATAGATTTCACATACTACTATAGCAGTTTCAATAGAAAAGTCTTCCATTAAGTCAAAACGTAGGACTTCTTCACCGACCATATCTTCAGCGGTAGCCATCTTAGCTACTCTAACGTAGGCATTAGACACCTGTCCGAAGTTTTGCCTTCTAGCAACGGCATCGTGAATAGTTACAGTGATAGCAATCTTTTGAACTTCACTAGGAACTCTAGGAAAATCTATAATAATAGTTTCATCATCACCCTCACCAGCACCCGTTAAGTTGTCACCCATATGAGTAACAGCCTCATCACGACTAACTAGATTGTTATAGAATATAAAATCTTCATCTCTAAGAACCTTGCCATTAGCTCCGAGCATAAATGCACAAGCATCTAAATCGAAGTCATATCCACCATCATACTTGTTAGTATCCCAGCCAAGACCTACTATAGCTTTAACAATACCCTTATCTAAACTAACCCTTTGACCTTTCGATAGATTTACAGCCATAAAAAAATTACCTCCTAAAAATTAATATATATTATCTATAATGTTGATTCACTATACTAGATATTCCAACAGAATAGAGTCCTTCACCAATAGCATTAAACTTCCATTCACCATTATGACGATATAGTTCACCAAACACCATAGAAGTTTTATCATTGTAGATTACATCATTCGATAGATTAAACCTACATAGTTCTTTGTTACCATTAGAAGTATCTACAATTCTAATAAAAGCATTCTGAATCATACCAAAGTTTTGATTTCTTTCATCTGCTTTATAGATAGTTACTACAAAGACTATCCTATTATACTTAGATGGTAGGTTGACTAAATCCACTAAGATTTGCTCATCATCACCATCTCCTGCACCTGTAAGATTATCTCCTTGATGTGTTACGCAACCACTATTATGTTTTAGACTTCCAAAGTATACTACATCTAAGTTACTACTACACTTGCCATTCTCATTTAATAGTATAGCGGACGCATCACAATCGATATTGCTCTGTTTTGACCTTTTAGAAAATAGAGAGAATTTAATGGGTTCATGTTGAGCCTCGTCCCAACCTAGACCAACCATAACACTCTTTAAACCTGTACTCTCCTTAGTGAGAGAAATTTTCTGTCCCTTTTGAAGATTTACCATATATAAGTCCTTTCAATTATTTCAATCCACACCCAGTATATTATCGGAGTGCGACGTGCGTAATTAAATCACATGAATCTGTTAGCCATTTGAACTATACCAGTATCGTTGGTTGGTTCACCAATAGCACCAAACTTCCATTCACCGTTTTTACGATACAATTCACCAAACACCATAGCAGTTTTATTATTATAGTTTGAATCTTCTGATAGATTATACTTGCATAACTCCTTGTTAGTATCTGCATCTACGATTCTAATAAAAGCATTCTTAATCAAGCCAAAATGTTGATGTCTTTCATATGCTTGATATATTGTAACTACAAAGATTATCCTTTGATAGCTATTAGGAACATCTTCTAAGATTACCTTTATCTGTTCGTCATCGCCATCACCTGCACCCGTTAGATTATCTCCTTGATGTACTACACTACCACTTCTATGTTGTAGATTGTTATAGAATATAACATCTTTACTGTTGACACACTTACCATTGTCGGAGATTAGTATTGCTGATGCGTCACAATCGATATCTTGAGGTACGTTACCTAGCAAAGATGCAAAAAAACCTCCAGATTTTTTTTCAACTTCGTCCCAACCTAAGCCAACCATAACTCTCTTTAATGATGAGTTGCCTTTAGTTAAATCAACTTTTTGTCCTTTTTTCAAATTAACAGCCATTTTTTTTGCCTCCAAATACATACAATATTATAACTATTAATAATATAAGATATATTTTTCCTTTTAATTCTATATATATTATACAATTCTATTAAGAAAAAGTCAAGATAGTTTTGTGAAATCTATTTAAATTTGCTATTATACAAATAAGACGACAGTTGAAAGAGGTTTCAAACTGCCGTCTAAAGATTATTCAAAATGAGATATTGGCTTTTTTAACTCATACAGGAAGAATCTTCACTGATTATGTTAAGATTTTTTACCAACTATACACTTTCTTAATAAGTCAATAGGTATAATAGATATCGACATAACTAATACTACAATCCATTCTATTGCATCTAAGCCGTGACATCTCATAACACTGCCACCAACATAGGTCATAATCAATTGAACTACTACTATTATGCCTAGAATCTTTAAGAAACCCTTGTTACCCTTAATATTATCAAATAGATTTATTTCAGTAGTTCTAGCATTAAAAGCGTTGAACACTGCTGAGAATATAAAGAATGCAAAGTAGGCAGTACCTAACTCTAAAAATTCAGATGAATTTAAATCTGGAATATGGAAAAATGATGTTCCAAAGTCATAATTTTCAACGAATATCTTTTGAAGAGGTGCTACGGTTAGTAATGCAATACCTAAAATAAATATCCAAATAGAACCAGTTATAATAGAACTCCACATATACTTGTTTACTATAGCCTCGGAACGACTCTTTGGTTTTTCTTTCATATACCTATCGATAGCAGGTTCACCACCGAAAGCCAACGCTGCAAGGGTATCCATAACTAGATTTACCCATAGGATTTGAATAACGGTTAGAGGACTATCCATACCGAGTAGAGGGCATACGAAAGATATCAATACTGCCGCAACGTTGATAGTCAATTGGAAGATTATAAACTTTCTAATACTATTAAAGATAGTTCTACCATACAAGATGGCTTTTTCAATAGAGTTAAAGTTATCATCTAATATAACGATATCTGAAGCTTCTTTAGCAACTTCAGTACCACCACCCATAGCAAAACCTACATCTGCTTTCTTTAACGCTGGAGAGTCATTTACACCATCACCAGTCATACCTACTACTAATTCTTTTTCTTGAGCCAAACGTACTAAACGGCTCTTGTCAGTAGGTAAAGCTCTAGCGATAACTCTAATATCTGAAAGTACTGCTTTAATGTCATCATCGGACATCTTTTGAAGTTCATCAGATGTAAATACTTTTTCATTATCAGAGGTTAAAAGACCTGCATCTTTTGCGATAGCTACGGCAGTTTCCTTTCTATCACCAGTAATCATGACTACTTGAACACCAGCCTCTTTAACCTTCTTAATAGCGGTTACAGATTCAGGTCTAACCTCATCACGAATACCAAGGACGCCTAATAATATCCAATTGTTACCGTCTGGAAGTGAATCTTCACCGAGAGCATCTTCCGATACTGCTAAAGCTAACATTCTAATAGCACGTTCAGCGTATTGATTTATCTTATCGTCCAACTGTTTAGCAGTAGAGAACTCTACCTTGTTGCCATCTTTGTCTAAGTAGTACTTACATCTTTGTAGAATCTTTTCGGGAGCACCCTTAATTAAGGTGTAATTATAATCACCTTTAACTTGAGTAGCAGAGTACTTATTAGTACTATTGAACGGTATAGATGTGACTCTACTTAGATTAACCTTAGGATTAACATCTATTGCAAAGCCAAGGACTGCTTTTTCAGTAGCGTTACCACCTACTACCTTAACGGAATCACCTTCATGAGTAACTACAGCATCGGTATTGTTATGAATAGCTACAGCAGTCAACCTACCAAGTTCTCCCTTAACGTCTACAAGTTTAGAGGTTTCATTCAATGAACCATCTATAAAGGTAACTACCTCTAACTTACCCTTAGTAATAGTACCAGTTTTATCGCTAAATAAGATGTTTAAAGAACCTGCAGTTTCTATACCAGTAGCCTTTCTAACCAATACATTATCTTTAAGCATCTTGCTCATGTTCATAGCAGATACTAAAGCTATCATTAAAGGTAGACCCTCTGGAACTGCCATAACTATTATTATTACTGCTAATATAATAGCACTTAAAAAGCTATTAATAACGTTGCCTATTCCTGAATCAAAGAATGCACTAAAACCACCTGCAGATACTACGCTCTGTATTAAAGAGGCAATAGCGATAGCTCCACCACCGATATATCCAAACTTACTGATACCATTAGCAAGTCCAGCGAGTTTTACTTTCAATGGACTATCACGTTCATCATCTTGTTGAAGTTCCTTAGCTATCTGACCGTATACAGACTTATCACCCACTACAGTAACTTGCATCACTGCGTTACCAGAACATACCACAGAACCTCTAAACACCTTGTATTCATTTAAAAAGTCCATAGCCTCTTCAGTATCTGTCCAACCGTCTGGTATAGCTATCTTTTTAGCCTCTTTAGCCTCACCATTAAGTACCGATTGGTCTACCTTGATAGTACCATCTATTAATATACCGTCGGCTGGAATCTTGTCACCAGACTGTAGCATTACAGCATCACCGACTACTATATCATCTATAGGTATCTCTTTAACCTCACCGTTACGATATATCTTACAGGTAATCTTAGAAGCTTCTTCTTGTAGCTTTTGGAAAGCATTTTCATTTCTGTACTCTGAAAACGTTGATACCAACGTTGCCAACGCAATAGCCACTGCAATGCCTATAGGTTCATACCATTCAACATCACTTTCAATGACTCCTATAGCACCTAAGATGTAGATGACTACGTTTACTAGTAAAGCGACACATAGAATCTTAATCATAGGGTCGCCAAAGTTACCTTTTAGCTTATCCCAAAAGGTTTCGGTAGCAAGCTCGCTGAGTTTATTCGTACCATATTTGGCTTTAGATTCTTCAGCTTGCTTATCGCTAAGACCGAACTTTTTCACTAAACATTCCTTCTTTCTTTTAATATACTTTATTAGATGTATTAATCTTAATACTTAGATTATACTCCCCTAAAATTAAAATAACATTAAATTTCCTTAATATTCATAAAAAATAGCGGTTACAAGTATTAAATAACTTCAAAGTTCATAACCACGTTATAAGATGTTACTCTTACGTTTATGCCATTGGTGATATTTATGCCATAGTTTTTAGGAATTAAGTTTCCATTGTCTGAGTACATACCATCACAAGAGTTGTTTATTAATAGCCATCTGCCATTATAACGTCTAACATAAGCTTTAATAGTTCTGTCGGCACGTTCATCAGGAAAGATTCGGCTAACCATATGCCACAACATAATGGGAGTACAATCTTCAGCGATTAATGTAGCAATATCTATCCATTGATTCTTGTCGGTCTGTTTTTGAGTCAAAAAGTTAATTCTAATAATGTTTTCTCTTACCCTATAGTGACAGAACGGACATACTGGATTATGCACATCTTTTAAGATAAACCATCTTTTATTGCAGTTAGGGTTCTTACATGAATGTAGATTATCCCAAGCCTTAGAGAGTCCTCTTTCCCATTCTAAGGCAGTAGGTCTTAAATTTGGATTATGTAAGCCATCTACAAAGGATTTTAAAAATAGTCTTTCTAAGTCCTCGCCCATATCCGAGATAGTATAGACTAAATCTTTAGGTCTGTTAGAGGTATCCATTGGATTTTCTATAAACGTAGCCATCTCACCCAAAGATAAAAAGTCATCATTTTCAGCAGAGTTGCAATCATATATCTTAGGGCCGTCTATTAATGGGTGTCTGCATAGTAGATATTCATATATTAATACTGCCAAAGAATGTAAGTCTGTATATATAGATGGTAATATTCTTTCATCATCATTTAGTATAGAGGTAGCTAACACTTCTGGAGCAATATACCCTCTAGTACCCATAACTTCTGGGGGATATACGTTAGGTATTACTAAAGAATCTACATCTATAACTACACAAGTAGCCGTTTTAGGGTCTATTAGAACGTTCTTACAAGATAAATCTGAATGTGCCAAACCTGCTTGATGTAATCTTCTAATACTCCTTGAGAGTAATATACATATCTGTAACATAGAACGAAAGTCACCTAATTCTGATAGTTTTAGAAACCTTCTAGACTTTCCTGTAAACCATTTACTGTTCTTATCCTTGCCGTTAAGATTCATTCCCTCTACTTGAGATGCATCTTCATTGAAGAAAAAGTTACTAGGATACGCTGGAGAAACTATGCCGAATCCGAACCTATGATGATATACAGTATCCAAAGGCCAACAGAAACGCTTGCGAAAGTATTCAGCAGTCTTTTCAGTATTACCTCTAGCACCGCCTAACTCTTCAGAAACGGTTGGATTGTATCTGTTAATAATCTTGTCCAAACGTTCAGCCACCTTGTGGTTATCAATTTGAGAGGTATCATTAAAGAACTGTACCACTTTAGACCTATCGGGGGTAAAATAGGTATACTTCATGCAACCTCTAGGTGGGTCATCTTTAACTATGAACTCTATGGGCAATCCGCTATAGTTAGATATTGCTCTGTCTATCTTATCCATAATATTAAAACTTCACCTCTTTAGTTAAAACTTTAAAATACGGAATAGCATTAAGCCATTCCGTTCACTTAATAGATTACTTTGTAGGTCTATAGAGAAATAAGGTTCTGTCATCGAAAGAACCACGTTTAGCATAGTTATCGAGCCAACTTTCAAGGTTCATGCCATCGTTGTTACTAAAACATTGCAAGTATACCGAAACGGCATCTTGAATAAAAGATTTATCATTCCAAAGAACCTCATCGGAGATGTTAAAGAACTCTTTAATATCCTCGCAGTAAGCAACGCATACATTTTTAGGAACTTCCTCAATAGTTTTCTGTTCTCTAATTGGAGGGACTATCTTAATAGAGTTATCATTTTTAATATCTGTAGCAATAATTCCATTTAGAACTAGGTCATTGTATAGGTTGCATGATTTTCTTTCGTTAGGGAAATAATCATCTGCAACGCCGTCGGTAGCTAATAATATTGCAGATGTCTTACCTTTCATAACCTTAATCCTACGCATCAAATTAGATTGCTCTACCATACCATTAGCTGTAATAAATTCAGTTTCACCACTAAAGCTACCACTGTCAGATGCACCTAAAATCTTAGTAGCAGTATCGAATGGTTGATTAGCATCTATGGAACATATTAAGCCATCGCCAATCTGTAAGGTAGCAATAAAGGTTTCTATGCCAACCTTAGTTTCTATAGGTATGATTACCGCACTCAAAAGTGTACAAGATAAATCATTTATAGATAGTTTTCTACCTAAAGGTTTAGAGTAGTTTTCGTCTTTAGAAATATCATCGAACTTACTAACCAAAGAACTATATGCCGATTTTACAGCGTTTTGAAGTTCTAAAGCTACCCTACTACACGATTTATTAAATAACGAATCTGTTACAGGATAACTTAAACCCTCTAAAAAGGAAGAGTCTTTCAATAGAGTTTCTACTGCTGAACTCATAGCACTAACATAAGATGTAGTTACCTCTTTAGCACCCACCCTTGAATACGCTTTAGAACCTGCTCCATCAGATACTCCTACTATGCAACAGTTTCCTACTAAAGAGAACTTAAAGTAGTCATCACAGTTAGTAGCATTATGCTTATGTTTCTTACCTCTAACCCTAGATGATACTATTCTAGCATATGGAGTAGTACCCGTTTCGGTAGCATACTCTGGATAGAGTTCTAAAGTATCCTTGATGGGATTGTACTTCCACATAGATGATGTTCTATCTATAACTTCTCTGTCGGTTAATGGCTTAGATTCTTTAGCATCTGTAGAAATATCATCTGCGGGTGAGAATGGGTCTATAGCATCAAAGTTTGTGTGCTTATAAGATTCACTTTTAAAAGAAGTATCGTCCTTAGTACTGACTTCTTGATTAGTAGTACTATCAACCTTGTGTGTACTATTAGATGTTTCTGTACCAAAAGGGTCTGTGCTGTTTACAGAGTTCATAGTATCAATATCCTCCTTAAAAGTTTCAATTACTTCTGTGTAGTCTACGTCTATAACTTCACTTGATGAAACATGATTGTTAGCATTAAAGTTAAAGATATCATCTGTGGAGAAAGTTTGGTTACGTTGAGGAAATGGACACTCATACGTTACGCTTGAGGTATCATCGTTATGGGAATCAACCTTAGAATCTTCTTGATGTGTAGGCAAACAATCCTTAAATGCGTTTAAACTTCTTTCACTACCTCTAACCACACTAGATATAAGATTTACAGTATCGTTCTGAAACTTTTCCAAACTCTGCTTAGAAAAGATATCTTTTAAGGGATTAAAATCATCACTCATACTTTTAGAACCTTCTTTCTTATGGAATTATAGTAAACGTTGGTGGTGGTGCAGGTAGGTCAATAGGTTGGTCAGGTTTAGCATCTAAAGAGTTAGAAGATAGCTTAATAGAATCTGATACCCATTTAAAGAACTGTGATAAATCACCTGCCGATAGATTGTTTAAAAGTATAACGTTATCAGTAATCTTCTTAAGGACGTCTGTACTAGCATCTGCACCAGCACCGCAAGCTATTATGTTAGCAGGTTTTTCAGATTTTAATCTTTCAGCCTGTTCTTCCCAAGTATCGGTAGGTACTCCATCGGTAAGTATGAACACCAAAGGACGCCAATCACCCTTTACGGTAGATGAGTTCTTAACCACTTCATTTTCAATACATTGAGATAGTAACTCAAGCCCAGCACCTAAAGATGTCAAGCCACCAGCATCAAGTTGAGGTTCTTTAAAAGATATCAATTCAGTTAGTGGACACTGTTGAACAGCTGAACTACTAAAGGTTATTACAGATAGATATGCTGTTTCTAACGCTTGAGGGTCTGTTCTAAGTTCCATCAATAGAGCCTTTATACCCTGCCTTACTGCCTCAATAGGTTCACCATACATAGAACCAGAGGTATCTATTAGTAGGTATACGGGTAATCTTCTCGAAAAGTTTGCCATAATAAATCTCCTTTACTTGTATATAATGTTAATATAATTATATACCAACCATCAAGATAAGTCAACTTTTTTGTGTAGGTTATATAAAATATCTAATAGTATACATTTCTCTAGTGGATAGTTTCACAAATGTACTAGTTGCACAAAAAAAGGCTTGTGAAATCTCCAATAAATGCATTTACTTTTTCTTGAAACTGTGCTATACTCTTAGTATATGATTGGAAAATTACCTCTTGCCTAATTTTGGGGGCAATCGAAAATTTTAGAAAGGATATATATATATATTTATGGATATAAACAACATATCATACCATAGAAATAGTAATCTGTTGAGTGCAAAACCAAACTCCGATGACGGCATTACTATAATACATTGTAGTGATATCCGTTTGGGTGCAGAGATACCTTTTCTAAAGCACAATGATGCTAAAAAAAGGCGTCATGAAATTATGACTACCTTTAGAAAGATTACAGAAATGTGTAATGAAAAGGCTGTGGATTTACTAATAATAGCTGGTGATTTGTTTGAGAATCATGGCATAGACCTATCTATAATAAACACGGCTAAAAGGTATTTAGCAGACATTCCAAATACTATAGTGGCAATATGTGGGGGAAATCATGACTATTTAAGTGCAGACTGTCCACTATCTGATAACGATTGGTCAGACAATGTATTTATATTTGGTAAGGAACTTCAATACGTTGAGTTTCCAAATATGAAACTTCGCCTATGGGGAACTTCTTTTACTAGAACCTACATTGAAACGCCTATCTTCGATAGTATTCAAGTACCGTTCGATAGCTATACCAACATATTGGTTATGCATGGTGATTTGTTACTTAAAGAAAATCAAATTAGCCGATACAATCCTATAACCCTTGAACAGCTTGGAAAATCTAAGATGGACTATGTAGCACTAGGACATATACATCTAACGACACCTATACAAAAGGTGGAAGATACCTACTATGCGTATTCAGGTTGTCCAGAAGGTCACGGTTTCGATGAGCAAGGTAAGAAAGGCATATACTTTGGAACTATAGCTAAGAATAAAGTAGACTTACAGTTTATACCTATATCACAAAGAATGTTAATTGAAACCAATGTAGATATATCGGGTTGTTACTCTGATGATGAGGCACTATCTAAGATAAAAGACTTTATAAACAAAACTTTTGGCGATACCTACATGGAAAATTTTTACAAGATAACTCTAGTAGGCTTGACTAATGAAAGGTATAGACCTAACGTTCAATACATACAATCTATACTAAGTGAGATAGTATTCTATATCGACGTATTAAACGCTTCATTACCTAACATAGACTTCGATTCTATATCCAAAGAGTTTTCACTTAAAGGAATATTCGTTAAGAATATGCTTAATAGAATAGATAGGTGTAACGATTCCTTTGAAAAGGAAAATCTAAAAGATGCTCTATACATAGGATTGAATGCTTTTGAAAAGGAGGTTGCTCCACTTGATAATTAAAAGTATCGACATTGTGGCTTTTGGCAAGTTAAAAAATTTCCATGTAGACTTTAGTAAGAATCTAAATGTTATATATGGCGATGTGGAAAACGGTCAAGCTACCATAATAGACTTTATTAAGATGTTATTCTATGGTGCTACATCGCTAGAAGAAGACCACGATACCTTTACCAATGAAAGATTAAAGTATCGTCCATATGACAGCGATAACGATACTAACATGGGTGGCTCTATAGACTTTATCTTCAACGAAAAGGTTCATAGACTACATAGAACCTTTAAAGATTGCAATCTAAATGACATAGTTACTCTAAGCAATCTAACCGACAATGTACAGTTAGATATAGGTGATGAACATCAAGTAGGAAAGATTCTACTAGATATGAACTTGCAATCTTTTGAAAGGTCTATGTTCATAGATAACATCAACTTCAATATAGCCGATGAAAAGGCAACTCAAAAACTTATGAACATAATATCATCTTACGATGAAAATACATCTGCACATATGGTTAAGACTAGACTAAGTAATGCTAAAGAAAGCTATCTATCTAAAAGTGGCAAGATAGGAATATTAGATAAGAATAAGGCTACTCTAACGTCTTTGTATGAAGATATCAACTCAGCACAAGCAGAAGAGAGCCAAAAACTTAGAATGCAGATGGAATATCAAGCAGTACAAGAAAACCGTGATGAGATTGTCGCTCGTTACGATGAACTAAGAAAGACTTTAACCATTCAGCAAACCATGTCCGAAGTAAACGCTCTAAAAAGTACTGTTGCTAAGTTAGATGATATTAATAAACTCCAAAAAGAACTAAACACTAGAAAAGATGCTTTAACCAATGAAAACGTAACCATAAACGATGAGTTTATTAAGAACGCTCAACAGAAGTTCAATACCATGCAACAGATTGGTGAGATGAAGAACCAATATCAATCCAATGTGTACAAGGTTAAAACAGAACTTGAAACTATGACGGAAACTCTTAACACATCTTTTACTGAGGAAAGAGAACTCTTTGATGAGGCTGTAGAACAGATTGAATTTACTAACGGTCACATTAAAAATCTTGACAAGGCTATAGCAGACAAAAACACAGAGTTAGAAAAACTATCTGAAAGTATTAAAGACGCAGATATTAACTTCCGTGTAATAGATGAACAAGTTAAGGCTAAAAAGGTTTTAGACCAAGAACGTTTAGATATCGCTCAACAACAACTAGTAGATGCTCGACAGCCTGTAACGTACTCTAACCCTACATCTAGTAAAACGTTCTTAATGTGGGGAGGTATAATAGTCGCTCTTGGAATACTGCTAACCTTGACGGTCAATCCGTGGTGCTTATTGGTAATAGGCATAGGAATAGTAATGGCAATAATAAATCTGTTCGATAAGCAGAACGTTAGTAAGAAAGGTTCTGCAAAATATCAACGTGTAGATGAAGTTGCCATAACTAAGGCTAATGAAAACATACAGAACGTTCGTCATGACATTGAAATAGAACAGTATAGCATAAATAAGAAACTTAGAGAGGCTCAAAAACAACTTAACCTTTTAAAACTAAATCAAGAACAGTTACTTGCAGATTGCGATAAGTTCAAAGACCAAAGAAATACACTTATTAAGAATCTGGACTATTGGAAGAATCAAAAGGTAGAAACTGAAGCAATATTCTCTAGTGAACAAGCTAAGGTAGATAAAAAGAAGAACGAACTTTCAACCCTTATGGAAAACATATCCAACTCGGAAGAGAGTTTCTACAAAGCTCAAAACGACATCATTCAGTATATGAGTGCCTTTAAGCCATGCTCTTCTATCAACGATGTTAATAATTTAATAGTTAGCCTAAACACTGAACTACAGAACATAAAGACTCTACAAAGTAAGATTGAATATCAGTCGGAAGTGCTAAAGTCGGAAACCAATGGGCAGTCATATGATGAGTTAAAAGAAAAGTTGACCGACATTACTGCAGACTTCATTGAAATGTGTGGCAGAGAGAATCCTGAACCTATGAGCGTTGCCGAACTTTCTAAACTAAAGGCTGAAATAGATGATTGTCAATTCTCACTGAATATGCAAAATGCAGACCTTTCACACATCGATACCGATATGAGAGCTAAGTTTAGAAATAGGACTTGCGTTACTGCTATAGAACATACCATAAACCATCTTGAAAGAGATATCGTTAAGCAAGAAAAGTTCTGTCACAGTTTAGACCTTGCTTATGAAGTCTTAGACCAATCCATAGAGGAACTACAACAGTATATGCCAGAGTTTAATCAAAAGACTTCTAACATATTCAACCAACTTTCTGATAGTTCATATGAAAGTTTAGCCATTACCACTACTTTAGATATGGCTATACAGCATAATGAATCGTTAGCCGATTGGAAGTATCTAAGCAATGGAACTATTGAGCAATCGTACCTATCATTAAGGTTAGGTGTATCGCAAATGATTTCTAACAGTTCATTTGCAACTTCTTTGCCAGTGTTCCTAAACGATGACTTTATTCAGTACGACAACGAAAATGTTCTAAAAGGTATAAACTTTCTATTAGAATACTCTAATACATCGCAAACCATAATGTTTACCTGCCATAAGAACGTATTCGATACTATTAAACAGAATGATATACCATCTATGCTGATAGCTTTAGTATAACGCATCTTTTCTTAAGTGATATATATATTTGTATATTGTATACTATTATGTTAAAAAAGTTTGGTGCTTTTCTATAATGAAATATCCCTTATGATATGTTATAATATAAGTATCACAAAGTTTTACAGGAGGACTTAATATATGAAAATTAAAGGAAATGGTCTTATTAAAGAGTTCAAGGAGTTTATCGCTAGAGGTAACGTTCTTGATATGGCTGTCGGTGTTATTATGGGTTCTGCTTTCACTGCCATAGTAACATCTTTAGTAGAAGATATATTCACACCTATTATAGGAATGATTACTGGTGGAATAAACTTTGCTGGATTAAAGTACGTAGTACCTATTCCAACTGGTGAATTTGAAGAAGATGGTATAACTCCAATATTCACTGATGGTGCTACACTTACATATGGTAACTTTATATAGAACATTATTACGTTCCTATTGACTGCTATATGTGTATTTGCTATAGTTAAGGTTGTAAACAGATTTCTAAAGAAAAAAGAAAGTGAACCTGCTCCTGAGCCTACCCCAGAACCATCTAAAGAAGAGGTTTTACTAACTGAAATGTTAGAAATTATGAAAGCTAACGCTGAACACGATGGCATAGATATTAAAAAGGTTCTCGACGAAAAACTCAACGAAGAAGATTCTTCAAAAGTTGAGGTTAAATCGTAAGGCATTATACTTAGATTGTTCCTAATATTCACATTATTAGTTGAAATTAAAGCAAAAAAATCACGCTTACTAGTTTAAGCGTGATTTTTTAATCGTTACAGTACTACCTTAACTTACATAAGGGAACAGTCTTAACAATATCTGAGATAACCATATAGCTATACCTAAACATATACAGATACCTATACTAACTAAGATAACCTTAATCACTACAGATGTAACTTCCATACGTTTCTTATACTGCGAACTCTTCTGTATAGCAGATATTCTATCTATGGTATAGGTTTCGTTAGTTAGTTGGTCATATATGTGTTTAAAGCACTCTTCCGACTTATCGGGGAAGTTTTCTGCACTACTAGAGGATACTACTATCTGTGAAACTTGCCCTTTACACCCATAGATATCATCTGTAGTAGTAGTGATATTACTATTGCTGTTGAGTATCTTTTCTATGTCCGACATATCGACTTCAATATCCTTGTTAGCACGTTTACGTTTCTTTTTAGCCTTGTCATAATTAATAAGCCTATCCAAATCGTCACCGCTTGAGTTTAAGAGTCTATCGAGGAAGTCGTCATCGTTCATAAAACACACTCCTTACAGATTTTATACTATCTAAACTTGGTCACAATCAAAGATATCTGTTCTAGCTAAGAATAGAGTTCCTACTGGCTTATCTTCAAATAGGTCATAAAGCCTTTCAGGATTATCACCGTTCATAATAACCATATCTATGCCATTTTCAGTAGCAATCTTACCAGCATTAATTTTAGTACTCATTCCACCAGTACCCAAAGCCGAACCAACACCACCAGCTATATTTTCTATATAGGCACTAATTTCAGTAACTACTGGAATTAACCTAGCACCATCATTTTTATGAGGGTCAGAACTGTATAGCCCATCAATATCAGAAAGTATTACCAATAAGTCTGCACCGCAGAACTTTGCCACCAATGCCGATAGACTATCATTTTCACCGATTTCAAGTTCCAACTCATCTATAGCGACAGTATCATTTTCATTAACTATGGGTATTACATTCAACTCTAAAAGACGCTTAAAAGTATTCTCAACATTCTTTTGACGTTCATTTTCTATAGTAGCCTTAGTTAGAAGTATCTGAGATACTGTAATGCCATACTCATCGAAAAGATTATCATACATATACATTAACTCACACTGCCCAACCGATGCACACGCCTGTTTAGATGGCGTATCGGTTGGACGTTCTTTCAAACCTAACTTTCCCATACCTAAGCCAATAGCTCCAGAAGATACTATTATTATCTCTTTACCAGAGTTATGTAAATCTGCAATAACCCTAACTAGATTATTCATGCGTCTAAGATTTAACCTACCAGTCTTATGTGTAAGTGTAGACGTTCCTAACTTTATGACTATCCTTTTCTTATCTGATATACTAGACATTTTTCAATTTAAGTCCTTTCTAAAGTTTAATTTACCTTATTTATTACGTTTCCATCTAAAAAGCCTTTTAAATTATTAATAACTATGCCCATCAATCTGTTACGAGTTTCTAACGCTGCCCATGCTACGTGTGGGGTTATAATCACGTTAGGAGCATCTATCAATGGAGTATCTTTAGACATAGGCTCATAGTTTAGAACGTCTAAGTAAGCCTTAGCGATAGTTCCATCTTTTAACGCATTAGATAAATCAAACTCATTGACAGTACCACCCCTAGATGTATTTATCAATACAGCAGTATCTTTCATCAAAGATAGCGTATCCTTGCAAACTAACTCTCTAGTCTGTTCAGTAAGAGGACAGTGTAACGTTAATATATCGGCACGTTTAAAAGCGTCCTCTTTAGATACTATCTCATAAGGACAATCTTTAGGAATAGTTCTAGTATGTATTAATACTCTCATACCAAATGCAGATGCTATCTCACTAACCTTTTTGCCTATGCTACCGTATCCCACTATAGATATAGTCTTGTTAGCAAGTTCATAAGTACTATATGGAAAGTATGAAAAGGTCTTTGAAGATATCCACTTACCATTTTGAACATCTGAACTATAGGTTTCAACCTTACTATAATGATTTAATATCATAGCAAATACGTGTTGAGCCACTGCATTGGTAGAATACTCTCCCGCATTACATACCGTAATATTAAACTCTCGTGATGCAGGGATATCTATATTGTTATAACCAGTAGCAAATAGACCTATATACTTTAAATTCTTACATCTTTTCATAACACCTCTAGTTATAGGGGTTTTATTGCACAGTAGAATCTCTGCATCATGAACTCTATCCACTATAATATCCTCATTGTATGGAGTTAAATCATATACGGTTAAAGGGTCACAAAGAGTTTGAATCTTGCTATAAGATATATCATCGTTCATAGACATTGTAGACCAATCTGTAATTACTGCATTAGGTTTCATCATGATTACTCTCTTCCTTAGGATTGCAATTATCAACGCTAACACTCGCAACGTTTACTACGTTAGATTTAGTTTTACTTTCCTTCTTACCACTAGAGAATAGCATAACACCTATAACAATCACCATAACCAATTCAATGAAACCTATAGCTTTGAACACTATACTAGATGAGTTTAAGTATAGTATCAATGGTAAAGGAATGGCTATAGCACTCAATAGTTGGTATAGGTGATGCTGTCGCTTATATTGAAATAGAAAGAATATCACCGATATTATTGTAAATATTATATGTGCATTAAACGATATTGGAAACAATCCCGCACTTATGGAATCCATATTAAAAACCTCCTAAAACATTATAGTTCATGGATATATTTATCCATCTACTTAGTTTCAATCATACACCAAGCGTATGATAATTATATCACACATAGATTGAAATTGCAAGGCTAATAAAATACTTTATAACATAATATTTTGTAGATTATTTCAATATATTACACATCAAAAGGCTATAGATTTAAATCCATAGCCTTTAGTTATAATAATACGTGTGTAATATTATTCCCATTCAATGGTTGCAGGTGGTTTAGTAGTAACATCGTAGACTACTCTATTGACATTCTTAACTTCATTTATAATCCTAGCAGATACTTTTTCTAAGACCTCATAAGGAATCTTAGTAAAGTCGGCGGTCATAAAGTCGGTAGTAGTGACACCTCTTAGAGCCAAAGTATAGTCATAAGTTCTGCCATCACCCATAACACCAACAGAACGCATATTTGTCAGCACTGCAAAGTACTGATTAATATCCTTATCAAGACCAGCCTTAGCTATTTCCTCACGAAAGATATAGTCTGCATCTTGAAGTGTTTCAAGCTTTTCATCGGTAATCTCGCCAATAATTCTGATAGCCAAACCAGGGCCTGGGAAAGGTTGACGCCACACCAACACTGAAGATAAACCTAATTCTATACCAAGTTGTCTAACCTCATCTTTAAAGAGCATTCTTAAAGGTTCAATAATCTCTTTAAAGTCAACATAATCAGGAAGGCCACCAACGTTATGATGTGACTTTATAACTGCTGAATCACCTAGACCACTTTCAATAACATCTGGATAGATAGTTCCCTGCACTAAGAAATCCACCGTACCAATCTTTTTAGCCTCTTGTTCAAAAACTCTGATAAACTCCTCGCCTATTATCTTGCGTTTAGTTTCTGGGTCAGATACACCATTCATCTTAGCCATAAATTGAGGTTTAGCATCTACTCTAACGAAGTTTATGTTCCAATTTGCGAAAGCTTGTTCTACTTCGTCACCCTCATTTTTACGCATAAAGCCGTGGTCAACGAATATACAAGTCAACTGATTTCCTACCGCCTTAGATAGCAGTGCAGCAGCAACGGAGCTATCCACACCACCAGATAGTCCTAATAGCACTTTACCATTGCCGACCTTATCCCTAATCTGTTGGATAGCCATCTTAGCGTAGTCACTCATAGTCCAATCGCCCTTAAATCCACAGACGTTATATAAGAAATTGTGTAGCATCTTAGAGCCATCTACCGTATGATTCACCTCAGGGTGAAACTGTATTCCATATAACTTTTTATTAATATTCTGCATTGCACCTACAGGGCAATTATCAGTATGTGCAATGGACTCAAAGCCTTTTGGAAGCTTAGAGATATAGTCGGTATGACTCATCCAAGAGGTATTTTCTGTGGATAATCCTTTAAATAGCAAAGAGTTGATATCGTAAAAAGTATTAGTCTTACCATATTCGCTAACTGGTGCAGATGATACTTCACCACCTAAAGTATAAGCCATCAACTGACAGCCATAACATATACCTAATATAGGCAATCCTAACTCAAAGATTTCTTTAGTAATATGTGGTGACTTTTCATCGTATACACTATTAGGGCCACCAGTAAAGATTAAAGCTTTAGGATTCATATCTTTAATCTTTTCTATGGGAGTTTTATAGCTATGTACTTCGCAGTACACACCACACTCACGGACACGTCTAGCAATCAATTGATTATACTGCCCACCAAAGTCTAAAACTATACAAAGTTCATTTTTCATAAAAAAGCAATCCTCCAAAATAAGAAATATCATCAAGCTTTGCAACTCAAATATGATATATTTACTATTATACAATCAAATCCATCGATTGTCAACCATAATCATCAGGCACACGATATTTTGTCGCTAAAAGATATATTATTAATCTTCGATGTCATAGAACATTCGTTTCTGTTTTCTTCTATGAGAGTGAGTACTTAAAACCAATCCAATAGCTAAGAACATACTAAGCATAGCAGTACCACCAGCACTCATAAACGGCAGAGGAATACCTATAACTGGCATTACACCTAAAACCATTCCCACGTTCATAACGCAATGTACGAAAATCATAGAAAAAGTTCCAACACATATGTTTTTTCCAAGAGCATCTTTAGTAGTCATAGCATCTATCAATATTTTAATACATATAAAAGCGAACAGCACTAGTATTACACTGCACCCAACGAAACCGAAGGCTTGACCTATAAATGAGAATATAAAGTCATTGTGAATTTCTGGTACAAAGGTATACTCATCTTGAAATAAACCCTTACCAAACAATCCACCTTCCGCAAGTGATGCTTTTCCTAAGTTCTGTTGATACTCTATACCTAAAGGGTCTGAACCTGGATTTAATAAGACTTCTATTCTATTCCTATGAACTGAACTAAGAACGTAGTTCCAAAGCAGATATAATACTGCTGGAACACACGCCAATATGGGAACTATATACTTTAAAGATAGTCCAGCAAATAGCATCATAAAAGCAAACATCATACCGAATACTATAGAAGTTCCATAGTCACCTTGTAAAGCTACTATAACTACTGGTATTGCTCCGTGAATACACAACAGTATAAAGTGTCCGAAGTTATTAATATCTTTTCCAACCTTATGCAAGTGTAATGAAAATGATAGCAGAAAGGCTATCTTCAAGATTTCTGCAGGTTGAATACTTATAAAGCCGAAATCTAACCAAGCGACATCATCTGCTTCGCCACGACCGTAACCTAAATTAGTAAAAGTTAAAGCTACTAAAAATAATGCTATAGGAACGTACAAGAACCATAGTTTAGCTATCTTATGATAGTCTATAGCCGTTATTATAAAACAAGCTATTATGCCAATCAATACAGATATGGTTTGCATAAAACATTGAGTTTCAGTAACTTCCACTACTTGACTACTATATATTGAGTATATACATAGTATACTCAATATTGCACATATAGATACGGCAATCAGTAAGGTCTTATCCAAATTTTTTAAATATCCAAGGAAAGAACGTTCTTCTTCTTCCATCTTTTTAAAATTAGAAATCATAATATTATCTCCAACAGTGAACATATATTTTTCATCATACCATCTTGAGAGTCTTTAAATTCATTATACTTGCCAATACTTTTGGTCTAAACTTCTAAAACGTGATGCCCTTGCTATATGAGATTTCTGTATCACTTCCGAGCCGTCCATATCGGCAATGGTACGGGAAATCTTCAAGATTTTACTATACGCTCTAGCAGATAGTCCAGTCTTTTCAAAGACGTTCTTTAAGAATCCTTTGGCAGCATCGGTAATTGGGCAGAACTCTCTCAACTTTGCGGAAGTAATCATAGCGTTACAGGTTATATCCGTACCCTTAAACCTCTCATTTTGGATATTTCTAACCTTAATAACTCTTTGTCTAATGGAACTAGAACTTTCCTCATTAGCCTTAGATACTAGGTCATCAAACTCCACAGGACTAACTTCAACGTGTATGTCGAACCTATCCAATAGAGGGCCAGAAATCTTAGATAGGTATCTGTGTACTGCATTACGTGAGCAAGTACATCTTCTAGTAGGGTGATTGAAATATCCACAAGGGCATGGATTCATAGCACCTATCAACATAAACTTACTAGGATATGTAACCGTTCCCCAAACTCTTGATATAGTTATCTTTTGGTCTTCTAAAGGTTGCCGTAAGATTTCAAGGGTATGTTTATCGAACTCTGCTAACTCATCTAAGAATAGTAAGCCATTGTGTGCTAAAGATATCTCTCCAGGTTGTGGAACAGTTCCACCACCAACTAATCCTGATGCCGATATAGTATGATGCGGTGAGCGAAACGGACGTTCAATAACTATAGGTTTTGAAGAGTCTAACTTACCTGCAATGGAATGAATCTTAGTAATTTCTATACTTTCTTTAAAGTTCATAGGGGGCAGTATTGAGGGCATTCTTTTAGCGAGCATACTCTTACCACTGCCAGGAGAACCTATCAATAGAACGTTATGCCCACCACAAGCAGATACCTCTAAAGCGTACTTTACCGACTGTTGCCCACGGACGTCTGAGAAATCTAGGGTATAACTTTCAAGTGAACTACTGAACAAGATAGGTTCTTGTCTATTAATAGGTGTACGCCCACTAAGATGGTTTAAAAGTTGAGAAATATTCTCCACACCATACACGTCTATACCATCTATAATTGAAGCTTCTATAACGTTATCCTTTGGGAGATATATCGATTTAAATCCCATCTCTTTAGCGTGAATAACCATAGATAGTACTCCATTTATGGCTCTAATACTTCCACTTAAAGATACCTCTCCAATGAATACCGAACTATCTAAGTTGCAATCTATGTAACCCAGAGCCTTTAGCAAAGACACTAATATAGCTAAGTCATGAACAGAACCGCTCTTTTTAGTATTGGCAGGTGCTAAGTTTACAGTAACACTAGATATAGGAAAGGCTATGTCTATGGAACGCAGTGCAGACCTAATACGCTCACGGCTTTCCTTAACAGATGCATCGGGTAGACCTATTAAATCGAACATAGGTTGACCTC
>Ga0192274_1037_pt1 | contig 26892 bp, 39 predicted proteins | sample Koala_Koa24_G3_FD_131266 | JGI IMG/M metagenome (GOLD analysis project Ga0192274, IMG submission 131266) | Enriched cells from koala feces incubated with labeled cellulose particles, San Francisco Zoo, California, United States - Koala_Koa2-4_G3 ... | reverse complement strand
AACAAAATACAAGGCTGTTTCTTGGCAAAGTCAAATATGCGGTGGATGTTCTTTGCAGTATTTCCAAGGAGAGATGAAATCAATGTATCAAGCCTTGCTGTTATTAGTGGCAGATTCAACTCTGATGCCAAATACTTAGCCGCACTCGTTTTTCCATAGTCCGGCGGACCATAGAGAAGCAACGTTGTACGAAATTCAAGTCCCAAGGACATCATTTTTTCCTTGTTTTGAATAGTTTTTCTAAAATCATCAAGCGTCTCTTGAACAGTATCGCTAAGAATAATACTGTCAACTTGCGGCGCATAATCGATTTCAGCTATATCAAGACGGCTTTTCTGGTCTACAGGCAAAGCGGTCAATGCATCCATAACAGTATGATTTCCCCCATCTTATCTACAACAGACAAGACACGAGTGCTTGCGTATTCGTCACCATCGCTACTCAACTTTTTGGCAAGGAGACGAGCATAGCTGACAACTTTAATCGGGTCCTTTCTCATACCGGCTTCTATGATTTTTGTAATCTCGGTATAAAACATAGCAGCCTCCTCCTTTCGCTCACTATTATTATACCAGAGCAGCGGAGCGTTGTCAATAAAAAGCGTAGCGTTTCTTCGATTTTCGTAGCGTTATACATTTATTTCGTAGCGAATGTTCATTTCTATTTACTACTTTGTCGAAATCCATCAATACTATATAAGAAAACCCGTCTAAGTGCGTGATAACTTTTGCGCTTTCTGGGCTAAATCTATCAGAACCGCACATATAGTTCAGAAAATAACCACACAAGCGTTGTTCACAAGCATACACGTTTTATTAGACAATCTCCTGTTACTTTCAATCCTCAAAATCCAAGATGTCAATCTGTGTTTTGCTTTCAAAAACCGCTTCTTGAACCGCAATAACGCACGAATCAACTCAACATCTTTTTTTTATTTCACTCTCCCAAAATCTGATAACAGTCCATCCCATCGATCTAAGCAACAGGTCATTCTCTTTATCACGTTCTATGTTTCGCAAAAGTTTGGTTCTCCAATAGTCCGAGTATCCTTCCAATTCTTCTTCAAAAGATGACATCCCACGTAAAGCCCAGTTGTGACCATACCAAAAGTCCCCATCTACAAAAACAGCAATTTTGTATTTGGTAAATACGATATCAGGCTTTCCTGGTAAATTCTTAAAATTTACTCTATACCTCATATTTTCGTGCCATAAGGCTCTTCTCAACATCAATTCCGGGCGAGTGTCTTTTGATTTGACCGCCGACATTATTTTATGTGTCACTTGTGGATCTCTTGTTTTTGAAGACAACTTAAAACCGCCTTTCTAAGGAATGCAATTATAACTTAGAGTTTAAGTATTCTTCTTCCATGCTGGATCCATTTGAGTTGTTGCAATATGGGCAAATATCATATTCTCTTTCTTTATGTCCAATGAGCTGTTCCTGCACAATCCTACGATATTGGCGATTACAATGTTTGCACGTCACAACACTTTCACTTTGCGTAGATTTTCCCTTTGGATTTGAGCTGCCAAATGAATAAAATAATCCTTATTATCCTTGACTCTACGATACACTCCTGGAAATTTGATGATTTCCCCATCTGACATTAACATCGGTTCTTTTCCACCTGCGGAGAACTGGTCTCTTATATGCGAATCAACAACTCCTTGTGATGTTAACCATAATGCGTAGCGATCGTAATCCCCACCAAATATTTCCGGGTAATTCAAGCACCCATAAGTAGTGTAGCGCCTTTTTTCATCGTATGGAACATTACGCCATAATCTTATGGTAGCCGATACCGTTTCATCACCCGAATCTCCAGCCCACCATAAACTTTCACCGGGTTTTAACTGACTCCTATAATATTTTGAAACAGGAGCAATCGGGTTATCCATCTGTCGGAGTTCATCATAAGGGATACCGATTTTGTCAAAAATCGTTTCACCTTTTTTCAGTTGCATATTAATTAGGTATCTTGGCATATGGGTGACAGCTATTCCATAAAGGCATTCTTCATAGGGTTTCGACAAAAACTGAACCGGATTACCACCGAGTTTCCCAAATGTCATATATATTCTTTCAACATCTGACACTCTGGTTGTTTCAAGAATGCTGCTTCCTGTTGATGTCCAGTGATCATCTTTTGTACTTTTCACTTCTACACCATAATATTTTCTCAATAGTGTTCTCGAACGGTGTTCCTTTAGCGCACTCATCCAACGCTGCTTTAACATCATCCTCCAGAGGATTTCCACCTCTGGAAGCATAATATTTTTGCCTCTTAAGCGCATCTTCATTAAGAAGTCTATCGGTTCTACTCATCAAGGTTCTAAACTCTGGCAACGTCGGCTTTGGATTAACTGATATTATCATTTTCTTCCTCCCTAAAGTAGAGCGTCCATTTGTTCTCTATGCTTTTCGCTATATTATAAGCAAGTACGCAAGGAACAGCGTTCCCTCCTTGACAATGATTTCCCATATATTTCGCCTTTGAATATTTCCTTTGAGAAGCATCAGTTGACTCACCTGGTTCTGATAAATCAGAAAGCACATCCGCACAAGTTACAATAGGAGCCAGTTCCGCTCCATGGGTTCTTGTCGGATAGGGATCATACTTCTCAGGAATATTTTCTTGAGAGAGTGCCGATATCGCCTCTTTTGTCAAAGAACTCTTTTTGAAGCCAAAAAATATTACTCTTTCTCTGGATTGAGGGACGCCATAGTCAGGTGCATACAACACTTTCGCCGGAACAACCAGATATCCTCCGTTCCCGGCGGAAGCGAAATCGTGTTCTATTACTTCTTTTACATCACTAAGATTTGTAAGCCCTTTAACATTCTCAGCAATGAAAAGTTTCGGTGCTGTTAATGTTATTACATCTCGCATCCACATATACAACTGTCCACGGCTTTCGATTGAAGGTTCATCATTTTCCAATGCAACACCTAAATGGCTTTTGCTTGAATTAAAGCCCAACCTCTTTCCTGAAACAGAGAAGTCCTGGCATGGAAACCCTCCCGTAACTATACTGATATTTTGTGGAAACACATCATCACCAGACTTAGCCCTCTTTACTAAATCCACTATGCTTTCAAGGTGATATATTTCATTCGCATCAAACTTCTTCTTTTCAAAATACGATACCCATGCGGATTTTGCATCTGGACGAATGTCATTTGCAAATACGGTTTTAAACACAGTTGGAGCAACTCTTACCCAATCGCCTGTTTCTTCTGTTATCCAATCTGGGTGAATATTTTTGTTGATAGATTTTCTGTGACAAGAAAAATCTCCTTCAAAACCGATATCCATACCACCACAACCAGAAAACAATGAAAGTAAATTCACGTCTTTATATCCTCCTGATTTCTCGCTTACTTATTTCTACATTTTAATCCATCACACTTTTTCCACTGGCAACCCAAGCATCCAATTCGGAACATTTTAACTTCCATTGCTTACCAATTTTATGTGCTGGAATTCCTTTATTTTTGCGAATCCAATCTCGGATAGTTCCGGGCTTGACTCCTAAATATTCTGCGGCTTCATCAATATTTATCCACTTTTCGTTTCCGATTTCTGCCATTGTGCACCTCCGATCAAGCTCATTACAATACGTCAATTTATATTATATCAGAAGTCGGAGCTGTTTGCAATAGATTTGTTGTGATTTTCTGTTGTTTGATGTTGTTTGTTGATGTCAACCTATCCAAACCTATCCTCTATATAGTACTCATGGCAGCAATACTTTCTCCGATTATCGCCATATATTATAAATTTCTTTCCGCAGTTCTGGCAAACAATCTCGTAGTAGGTTTTACGGTTCACATTGTCGAGGTGCTTATTCCACCATTGATTTCGACACTTATCGCAGCAGAATTTTTTCTTCTTCGTTTTTGGTTTTTGCAAAATATCCGCACCACAATTTTTGCATTTATCAATCACAGGTATTGGTGGTTCATCTGTAGACTTCCGAGGTGTAATACTGCATTTTCTACTTCGCTTGTAGTGCTTTTGTTTGTCCTCGTTCTCAATCCCTTCACTTGGCGTATATTTTGGTATCCTATATTCGGTTTCCTTATCATCGAGCCACTTGATTCGCAGTATGCCGTCCGGAACATCAAGCCGCTCCTCCAGTTTTTCCTACACATAATCGAAAAGCCACGGGGAGATTATCGCCTCGTGGTCATTTTCAACATAATATTTGCGGAATTTCGCCTTCGTTCTTCTTCGTTTTCTTTCTTAGATAGTCTATCGTGAAATCTTTCTGGAGCAAAGCATCGCCTTTGTATTTTTCATTGGAGAGCATTCTGCGTACGTCTGCTGATTCCAAACATTGCCACCAGCGGGAGCAGTTACGCCCTCCTTCGTTAGAATTTTCGATATCGTGTGTGGCATGTACCCCTGCAGGAATAGAAAGAATATCCGGCGAACCGTCACTGCCTGTTCAAGGTTTACCACCATCGTATATTTCTCAGGTTCCTTGTCATACCCAAGAAAGCGACTGTAGGCAAGACTCACTTTGCCATCCGCCATTTGCTTTCTTACTCCCCATGTGACGTTCTCTGATATGGAACGGCTCTCCTCCTGTGCCAGTGAGGACATGATTGTCAGCAGAAATTCACCCTTTGAATCCGTGGTGAAGATATTCTCTCTTTCATAACTTACACTCGCTATGTACATCGTCCATGGGTTGATTATCCCTTATATTCTTTTTCAATATGAAAACATTCTTCCATCTGAAGAAGCTGACTCCCATCATAGTCAAGTCGAATAATATACGGCATCCAGTCAATGATACGCAGAAAATCATTGCAGCCAAAGCCATTATCATAGTAATTTAAAATCGAACTGAGCACTGTTCCATGTGTACCAATAACGATATTTTTTTCAGCACTGTTCTCCAGAATTTCATTCAAAGTCTCAATATTTCGTTTCTGAACCATGAGGATGGATTCTCCACCCTCTTCGTGATAGTCAAGGTTTTCCCAGCGTTTCCGATACATTCCCTCATAATTACTGCCATCGCCTGCTTCTCTTTCCCTTAGCCGTTCATCTACAATAATATTTTTGCAATAATAGTCCGCCGTACTGGCTAATGTATCTAGGCTTCGCCTATATGGGCTGCAATAGAAATCATCAATCTTCTTATCCTTCAAATAAGCAAGGACCAACGAAGTATCCCCCTGTCCTTCCTCTGTCAATGGTCTTGACCTATCGTCCTTCCATGAATGTAATGGCTGTGCATGACGCACAAAATATATTCTCGTCATATGTATCTCACTCCCTTCCGGCGAAACTGATTGAATTACAGCATAGCTTTATAGTTCCTCGTTTTAATCCAATCATGGTTTATCCTCCCGTTATCGCCCCATATTTCCCAGAATGACGATATTTCTCTCCCATCACCTCATGCTCCGCAAGGCTCTTCCCTGAAAGGAGCTGAAGCAATGCGATTTTCAGTTTCATCAGATAAATCACTCCTTTTTCGGTTACCACGTCTAATTCAATACAGCGTAACAATAGCATTTTTTACTCCAAAGCGTGCACCCGTGTGCAAAATGCACCACCCTCATAACGATAGTGTATTCATCGTTAGGGGGTATATATACGGTTAGCATAAACTGGATTATAATTAATCAACCTCAGCCTTTAGTTTTAGTCCATCACTAAATGCTTCTCCGACTCTTTTTGTTACTTCATAATATCCATGTGTATATGGGTCAAATGCGATTGCAGATACCTTTGAAATATCTACCTTATCTTCGTTCATTACAGTTTCATCCGCTGATGTATTAATAACTTTTCCTATGACACCTAAACCTGTTTCATCGTCTTGATACTCAACAAATTCACACTCCATGCATAATGGAAATTCGTTAATTATCGGTGCATCTACATTTTCTGATTTTGTCCAAGTTAAACCGCTTTTTTCAAATTTGTTTGGGGTATTATTTGCGGATACAACACCAAAATAATCAGCTTCAACTAAATGCCTGCTATCTGCAATGCTTACTGTAAATGCTTTTCTTTTCATAATGTTTTGGACAGTTTTATGTGTCTTTGTTAAGTTTAATGCAACCTGATTTCTTGAAAGCATAGTTCCCCATGCCGCATTCATAACATCCACACTGCCATCATCATTAAATGTTGCTACCATCAATACCGGCATTGGAAATATTGCCTCTGTTGTTTTAATATTTTTTCTCATTTTAAAATTCCTCCTATATTAATTTTTGCTATCTTTAGCATTTCGACAAACTGGAATGGTTACGCGGTGATTTCTATCTGATTTCCTTCGATTCCTACAATACAGCTCTCATAATACCCGTCCCCTGTGATGCGTGGGTCACTTATAACTTCATATCCATCCCGTTTTAAACGATTAGTCAGTTCGTTTACAAGTTCCTTGCTTCCAGCACGAAACGCAAGATGCGCATAGCCTGTCCTGCTCAGCAATTTATCCATATTTTGCATATCGGGTTTATTCATAATCTCTAGCCGAACGCCATCATCAAACGACAAAAAATAAGATCTGAAATCAGTACTCTTATTATGATAGGCATTATTTGACGTTGCACCGAAATATTTTTCAAAGAACTGTTTCGTAGCTTCTAAATCATTTACATACATTGCAATGCGATCTATTTTCATCATAGTCCTCCCAATTCCAGTTTTCCTTTCCACCCTATTATACCATATATTTATGAACTTTTCAACCCATACAACAGAAAAATCCGACAAAAAGCCGGATGCCCATTTGGTATTCTGTTAGACCTGTATCTCCGTTCCATTGCGGAATGTGACGCTGGAGGATGGAAAGTCGGCATGGGTGCTGTATACCATCCAGCAAATGCAGGATGGTGTCAAGAGATGAATCGATAGAATGAAGCGGAACACAGGTGATGTTCTATAGAAAACTGAGAGTACAAATCATATTTTGTGACTAAAGAAAATAGAGAAACTCCTTGTTTTTTATTTCTCTAAACTCTCACTGATTTTCTCAACGGATGCTTCTACAACTTCAGACGGATGCTTTGCGTAAATAATCCCGTAGGACATTTTGTAATCCCACGTCATCGGGATTGTTACAATAGACGGATGAACATCTGCCCATATGTCCAATGTTTCCATCAGGCAGCCGGTTTGCTCACATTCGTTAAAAATATTTGTGTCATAGAAATGGGGTGTGTCTAAAATCGTGATTTTTGGGTGGCTGGTTTCGATTTCATCTCTCAGCCGGTTTAATATGGGAGAGTCGCCGCGCTTAACCAGCATGATTGTTTCACCATCCAAATCATTCCAGTACAGTTTTTTCTTGTTGGATAATCTGTGCTTTCTTGGAACACCAATCGCACAATTTCCTTGCTTCATTTGCAAGATGTTGTAATTTTCCTGCCATGTGAGTGAATCGCACGGACCCACAAAACAGTCAATCTTTTCACCCAAAGAAGAAAGCATGGATTCCATACCTGATGGGGTGTCGTCAAAAGGAACAATGTGGATTGTACATGAGCCGTCATCAATTTCCGACCATAATTCTATCAGCATTTTGCACGGGCGAAGAATGGATGTACCAACCCTGATCACCTGTTGTTCATTCATCTCTATCTGTTTTGCCTGGGATATGGCATGCTCGGTAATTTTTACAATCCTCTTTGCTTCTTTGTAAATAGAGCGTCCGGCTGATGTCAGGCTTATTCCCTGATTGGTTCTTTCAATCAGCTTTACGCCGAGACGACCTTCAAATTTATTGATTTGATTCATTACAGAAGCTGGAGTAGTAAACAACTCTTTGGAAGCCTTTAAAAAACTGCCTTGCTCTGCGGCAACGATAAAAGTATAAAGTTCACGACTATACATAGTCCCACCTCGCTTTTAGTTTTTCTAAAAGCCATTAGAACATCTTGGTGGCTTCCATGTCAATACTTTTTGGATTATAATTTAGTTACAGACACAAAAAGGATGTCTAAAACAATGGAGTACGTGACATTAAATAATGGCGTCAAAATGCCAATGGTCGGATACGGAACTTATCAGACACCGGCAAGAATCACAGAAAAGTGTGTCGCTGAAGCACTGCGCATAGGATACCGTTCCATAGATACGGCGCAATGCTACGGAAATGAGAGAGAGGTAGGTAAGGCTTGCCGTAAATCCGGCATACCTCGAGAGGAACTGTTTATCACGACAAAGCTTTGGGGGTGCTATGGGTATCAGGATACGCTTCGTTCCATTGAAAGCTCACTGAAAAGGTTAGATATGGATTATATTGATTTGCTGTTAATCCATGAACCTACAGGCGATGTCCATGAGATTTACCGTGCTATGGAATCTTGTTATAAGGATGGAAAAATTCGTGCAATCGGCATTTCCAACTTTCTGGAAGAACGGTATCTGGATTTGGTTAATCATTGCAAGGTGATTCCCGCTGTTAATCAGGTTGAAACCCACGTGTTCCGACAGTAGAAAAAGCTGCGGGAATTGGAGTGTCAGATTGGGACAAAGCATGAAAGCTGGTCGCCGCTGGCCTGCGGTCGGAACAACATTTGGAATAATCAGACCTTAGTACAGATTGCAAAAAATCATGATAAGAAGGTTTCACAGATTGCTCTGCGATTTTTAGTTCAGCAGGGAATTATCGTAATTCCCAAAACCTTAAATCCATTGCATATGAAAGAAAACATATCCGTTTTGGATTTTAATTTGAAATCAGAAGAAATGCAGGCAATCAAAGAGCTTGAAGTTGGTCGCAGTCTGTTCGGTTGGTGGTAAACAGAAAGGAGAATCACTATGACAATCGTCATTACGATGTGCAAGCTGCTTTTGACGCTTGCAATCGGTTTTTATTTGTATAAAAAAGAAATATTTAATCAGGCAGTAAATGGAGCGTTGTCTTCCTTTATTGTAAAAATCGCTGTTCCTTGCCTTATTATCAATAGCGTGGCGAGTGTCCCGCACGATGATAAAAGTGTTGTTATAAAATTACTTGTTGTCGGTATATTATCGTATGTACTGTTTATTGCGATCGGTTACCTACTTACGACTGTTATGTGTGTATCAAAATTCTTAAAAGGCACTTATATCCGCATGATTGTTTTTGGCAATGCAGCATTTATAGGATATCCTGTTGTACAGGCATTGTATGGAGATGCCGCAATCTTTTATGTTACGATTTTCCATATGCCGTTTAATCTTCTCATATTTACTCTTGCACCGTACTGCTTTAGAAAAGATGCTTCTTTTGAGGGGAATACGCAGACGGCTAAAAAGGCAAGTCTTCGGGATATATTAAGTAACGGTTTGATTGCAAGTATCTTGGCACTTATTATTTATTTTGGAAATATTACTTTGCCTGACGGCTTTTATTCAGTTGTCAGCTTTGTGGGAAATATAACGACACCGTTATCGATGATTTGCATCGGAAGTTCGCTGGCTGCAATTTCCCTAAATCAGATAAAAAGTGAAAAATGGATTTGGATGATGACTCCGATTCGTTTGATTGTTATACCGTTTGTAACGTGGTGCTTTTTACATTTATTCCTTTCCGATCCTGTTCTGATTGCCATTTGTACCATTTCATCCGGAATGTCGGTTGCAGCTCTGGTTCCAATGCTGTCGGGAGAATATAAGCGTCAAAATCAATCCGCTACAATTGGAATTGCGGTTTCCACGATATTCTCTATGATTTCAATCCCGATTACGGCGGTGCTTTTATAATCGACCTAAACTTAACACATTTTATATTTAAGAGCGACTTTTACCAGCCATTCTTTTTTCATGCCCATTTGGTATTCTGTTAGACCTGTATCTCCGCCCCGTTACGGAATGTGACCGTGATTTCTTTCTTTCTGCCGACCGTGATGTACTCAACCATACTGCCCCAGAGTGCACTGTCAAATTCTCGGATTACACCGTTCTGCATTTTAAGCGTCTGAATGAAATTTTTCAGTCGTGCGCTCTTCGCTTTCTTTGCGGAAATGGTGGCAGTCACCTCATCGTATCTTGCCTTTGACTTATCGTATCTTTCCACCAGTGCATTATAGCGTTTTTGGTAGCCTTCCTGGTCTTGAGCAACACGGGCGTTCTCCTCCACAATGCTCTGTGTCATTTCGACAACAATCGACATTTCATCCTCCAGCTGTTTTTTCTCTGCCAAAAGGGAATCTGTCACACAAAGCGTTCTGCGGACGATTTCAGCATTGGCGATGATTTTTTTCTCGGTTACCAGTTTGTTGTACGCTGATACGAATGCCGCCTTAATCTCGTCCTCGGTCACATGAGGAGTCTCACATTTTGCACCGTTATCATATTTGTGGTTGCAGCGATAGACGACTTTGCGGTACCTGTCCGTGGAGTGCCAGACCTTGGAGCCGTACCAACTGCCACAGTCCCCGCATTTAATCTTATTCGAGAAAATGCTCACCCCACTGTACCGTGAACCGCTCTTTTTTCGTCTTTCAAGTTCCGCCTGCACCAAATCGAAAACCTGTGGGCTGATGATAGCCTCGTGATTGCCCTCGACATAATACTGCGGCACCTCGCCCTCGTTTTTCTTCATCTTCTTCTGTAAAAAATCCACCGTGAATTCCTTTTGTAGAAGGGCATCACCCTTGTACTTCTCGTTCGAGAGCATTCTGCGCACCGTCTGCTGATTCCAGACATCCTTGCCGCTGGGTGATTTGATACCCCTGTTCGTAAGTTCCATAGCAATGGAATGTGGTATCATGCCCTCAAGAAACAGATTGAAAATCAGGCGCACCGTTTCTGCCTGTTCAGGGTTCACCACAATCTTGCCGGTTTCCTTATCTTTGTCCAGTCCGAGGAAGCGACTATAGGCAAAGCTGACCTTTCCGTCCGCCATGCGTTTGCGCTGTCCCCATGTGACGTTCTCCGAAATGGAGCGGCTTTCTTCCTGTGCCAATGAGGACATGATGGTAATCAGCAGTTCTCCCTTGGAGTCCAATGTCCAGATGTTCTCCTTCTCGAAATAAATCTCAATACCCGCATCCTTCAACTGCCGCACCGTTGTAAGGCTGTCCACCGTGTTCCTTGCGAACCTGCTCACGCTCTTAGTCACAATCAGATCGATTTTGCCCGCCAGCGCATCTGCAATCATGGATTTGAAGCCCTCACGTTTTCGTGTGTTCGTTGCGTTGATTCCTTTATCCGTATAGATGCAGACGAATTCCCAGTCCTCACGGCTCTTGATGTAATTCGTGTAATAATCGACCTGCGCTTCATAGCTGGTGGTCTGGTCTTCATGGTCGGTTGAAACACGGGCATAACCCGCCACTCTGCGTTTCTTCGTACTGTTAATCGGCGTAGCTGTGTATCGGCTGATTGTAGCCGGTATCACTGTTACTCTTCTTTGCGCCATGCGTCACCACGCTCCTTTCTCCGTGACATTTCCTGTTTCATAAATTCTGCCTTTCTGGCTCTCCGCTCCGGTGTCCAGCAGTCTTTGTGTCCTGTATTCGGACAATCCTTTGTAATTACACGTCCATCTGTCATGTGAATCTCCAGCGTGTAGGCTTTCAGTACATAAATGACCTCGACCTCTCTTGAGAAAACATCCTCGTCAAATTCATCAAGTCCTAAGACTTCTGCGAGGACTTTCTCCATGTTGCCCTGGTTAATACTGCCCTTAACCTGGCAGCGGCCGCCCTTTTTCTTACGGGAGCCGCACACCCAGAATTCCAGCACCTGACCGTATTCAGTCCTCGGCTTTCTCGCATTGTGCATATAGCTGAGTCCGCAATATGGGCATTTGATTTTGCCCGTAAAGCAGGAAATGTTCAAGCTCTTGTTCGCCAGCGGTCCCAGTTCCTTGCGCCGCGCAATTTCAGACTGCACATAATCGAATGTTTCTTTGTCTATGATGGCAGGATGAGAATTTTCCACATAATACTGAGGCAGTTCTCCGTGGTTCTTTTTTCGCTTTTTTGTAATAGGGTCTGAAATGTACTCCTTCTGCAGGAGCAGATTGCCCGTGTAGGTGATGTTCGTCAGAACATTTCTGATATTGGAATCTATCCAAGGATATCCTTCCCTTGTTGTTATGCTCTCGGCAGCAAACTCCCGCTCTGTTTCCAGTCTGGATTTTCCATCATTGTATCGATTTGACAATACTCATCCTCTGAAATTATGCCCTCCGAGAGCATCTGTCTGACAAGGTGCATGGTGGTCTGATACAGTTTTTCGTTTTTGAAATCCTCCTTAGTCATTGCCGCCACCTCCAAATCGGTCAGCGATATAACATTCGTGACTGCAATATTTCCTGCGGCTATCACCGTAGATAGAAAATGCCTTTCCACAATGCGGACATATAAACTCGTAAACTGTCTTTCGCTGCACTTTATCAAGATTTTTATTCCACCACTCGTTGCGGTACTTATCACAGCAGAAGCGCTTCTTCTTCCGTTTTGCAATCTGCCGGATTTCACGTCCGCAATTCTCGCAGAGCGTAATTTCTCCGCTGAGAATTACAGGAATTGGTGAGTCTGAGTTTTCTGTAATATTGTTTCGGCGGCAAAACGACTTCACCGTGTTCAGTGAAATACCGACAGTTCTGGCAATGCTGCCGTAGCTGTTTCCCGCCTTTCGTAATTGTATAACCTGCGCCCTTTGAATATCTGTCATAATCTGCAAACTCCTTTCTGAGAGGATTCAACTTCTCTCAGTACAAGCCGAAAAAGTCAACCCTTACGTTATGGGATATATCCCTCTACTTCTGAAAGGACAGAATTGCAATTTTTCAGCGGACAAAAAAATAACGCTTGCCAGGGAAATCAATCCCCAGCAGGCGTGGTAGCATCTTATGGCTTGTTTATCGCTTACAGCAATTCTACCAGCAATTTTATAAGCATAGCAATGAATATCACTCCGCCGATGCCGCTGATGATACCGTAAATCTTCTTCGACTCAGGGTCTTTCCTCTCTTTGACCAGATAATGCAGACCGAATGCTGTAATCAAAGCCCCTATGACTGTGCCGATAATACTAATGACCATTACTTTTTCCTCCATTTCAACAGCAGTGATGAATTTATAATTACTAAAACCGAGCCGGTGTTATGTACCAGCGCACCGACAACTGGGTTTAATGTTCCGATGATAGCAAGAACGATAGCGATAAAATTAAGCGTTAGAGAAAAAGTCATATTCAGCTTAATTGTCGTCATCATACGCTTGGACAGAGCAATCAGATGGGGCAGTTCCTTTACTTCATCATCCACCAAAGCAATGTCCGCCGCATCGACAGCAATGTCACTGCCTATGCCGCCCATTGCAATACCGACATTCGCTTTTTTCAGGGCGGGTGCATCGTTCACACCATCGCCAATCATGCAGACAGCCTCGTCTTTCTTTTGGTAAGCGTCTATCCAATTTAATTTGTCTTCCGGCAGGCAATCCGCATGAACTTCCTCGATATGAAGCTGGACAGAAATGGCGGAGGCGGCTCTTTCATTGTCGCCTGTCAAAAGGACAGGCTGTACATTTAAATTTTTCAATGCGTCAATCATATCGATGCTTTCCTCACGCACCGTGTCTGACAGGACAATATATCCGCTGAGTCGTTCGGATACTGCGAGATAAGTCACAGTGCAGCCTTGGGACAGATACTGATCTACCTGTGCAAGAACAGTCTTCGACACATCTATCTTGTTTTCTGTGAGCATTTCCAGATTGCCTGCAAGGATAATTTGCCCGCCAACTTCGGTGCAGACGCCTCTTCCAGGGAGCATCTGAAAGTTTTCACAAAGGAGAAGTTCAGCATCATTGTCCTGCTTATACGAACGGACAATCGCTTTCCCCAGGGGATGCTCAGAAAGTTGCTCTGCTGATGCACACAGCCTATATAATTCTTTTTCAGAAAAATCATCTGTGATACTTGCGACTTTAATAACCTGCGGCGTTCCATAGGTCAGCGTTCCCGTCTTGTCAAAGGTGATTTTTGTGACGGATGCCAACCGCTCCAGAGCATCGCCTTCACGCACCAGAAAGCCGTGCTTTGTGGCATTTCCGATTGCCGCCATGATTGCCGTTGGAGTGGCAAGCACCAGCGCACACGGGCAGAACACAACGAGGATTGTCACCGCACGGATGATTTCACCGCTGATGAGCCACGTTAAGGCGGCGGCAGAGAGGGCAATCACAACAATCCAAGTAGCCCAGCGGTCAGCCACGCCTACGATTTTTGCCTTTCCTGCGTCTGCTGACTGCACCAACCGTATCATTCTCTGAATAGAGCTGTCCTCACCAACCTTAGTAGCCCGCATTTCAAAAGCACCGAATTGATTAACCGTACCACTGGACACCTCATCGCCCACTGTTTTGTCCACCGGCAAAGACTCGCCAGTCATAACAGCCTGATTGACAGAGGTCTGCCCAAAAGTAATCACACCGTCCACGGGAACTGTTTCACCCGGAAGGACACGAAGTAGAGCGTCCACAGGAACCTCTTCCGCAGGAACAATTTTCTCGGTTCCATCTGCAATAAGCCGTGCTGTCTGCGGCGTCAGATGCACCAGCTTTTCGATACCGGCTCTTGCCTTTGCGACCGTTAAGTCCTCCAGCAGTCCACCCAACTGCATGATAAACGCAACTTCACCGGCGGCAAAATCCTCGCCGATGCAGACCGAAGCGATAAGAGCAATAGACACAAGCACATCTGCTTTGATGTCAAAAGCAGTGACCAGTCCTATAATGGCTTCCAGAATAATGGGGACACCGCATAGGATAATCGAAATCCATGCCAAATCGAACGGGAGCGGATTCCACCCTGTTAAGCTGAGTAACAGGAATACTCCTGATATCACAAGGAGCGTAATATCTTTTTTTGTGCCGCCCTTTTCCAAAAGCGACTCCAGCTTATTCATTAACTGTTTCATTTAATTCCTCCAGTCTTATACCAATAGGGGTATGTGTATTTATATTATACATATAGGGGTATGGGTTGTCAAGAGGGGCAAAGAAAAAAAGAGAACCAACTCCGAAAAAACGGGTGATTCTCTAAATTTCAAAATGAAATGTTGAAAGATTTTGTTGATTCTGTGGTTATCCCATGTTGGCAAAGCGCTCTACTGCCTTTGTGAAGTCTGCTATGGTTTTATCTGCATCGCCGTGTTCAATGCCATCCCTCACGCAATGCTGAATATGACCTTCCAAGACAACCTTACCACAGCCATGCAGAGCAGATTTCGCCGCATTAATTTGTGCCAGAATATCCTCACAGGGAACATCCTCATCTACCATACGGTCAATCGCCTGTACCTGACCGATGATTTTCTTTAATCTGCGATGCAGATTCTCCGCATCCATACACTGTCTCATTCTGAATTCCTCCAATACATCAAGGGGTATATGTATATTATACTCTGATTTGAAGGGTTTGTCAAGATACCTGACTTTCCGCTTGAACGAAAATAACGCCCACCAGAAAGATAAAAAATCTCCCCGATGGGCGTTACCCTTTGGTTATTCACTGACCGAGATATAATCTCCTGTCACATTGGAAATACACGCATATCCACTCTCAGTGGACTCACATTTGATTTTATATCATCCGTTTTTGTAGTCCTCTAAGATTTCTACAACGGAGCCTTTCTTAAGGACAAAAAGAATATTTGCGTTCATAGAGCAGTCGTCACGCACATTCATGGTGACATTCAGCGTTCCTTGCCGTGTTTTGGTTTCCGGTTCGCTCTCAGAAATGGGATAAACCATATCGCCATCCTCTGTGAAAACGAAAGCACTGTTTGCTTTTGCCTTCGCAATCACATTTTTCAGCGTGCGGTATTTTCCAATCTGTGTGTTTTCATCCAACCATTCTTTGCAGACAAGATAGTAACTGTCCGTTAGCTTCTCTGGATATTTTCCATTGCTCATAAAAGCCGCCTCCTTATTGTTTCTTCAGATATTTACTGGAACAGAAACCTGTGTACTTCACGCTCTTGTAGGTCACCTGAACATAGAGCCATTTCGTTCCCGATACGGATGTATAGTAACCGTAGTTCTTTACTTTCGTCCACTTGGCAGCGTGACAAGAATCTTTTTGCCTGTACCCGCTCCGTTTCGCAGATTCAAATCCGCTGTGGTTTTGTAGGTGCCTGCCAGCGATTTCAAATAACTCTTCGCCGCATCGGATGCTGTCTTTTCCGTGACAGTCGAAGTGGTTGTTTTGGTGCTAGTAGTACTTGTGTTTGAAGTCGATGTGCTTGCGGAATCGTCCGTGCAATACGGACACTGCGCCCAATACTGCCAGTCGGAAGCCGAGTACTTTGTCTTTACCACACCGTATTGATGTCCCTTTGCTTCGTAGACATAACCATCTCCGCCATACACACCGACATGGTGAATACCCGACGTACTCGATGAACTTGACTTGAATACAAGCTGCCCCGCTTTTTTCGGGAAAGCGGAAATCTTACTCTTACTGCTTGCCTTTGCGTACATTCCGCTTGCGGAAACATCCTGCGTGGAATTGTAGGTAGGTGTGGCAGTCGCCGAACTGCTCCAAAGATACCCTTTGATAAGTCCCACGCAGTCATGTACCCTCTTGCCATACTGGCTCGAAAAATCCGATGCTGTATAGTAACTTGGATATTGCTTTTTCTTGCTTGTGTACAGAGAGGCACTTGCCGTCTGACCGAATGTTCCGTACCAGTACGGAAGCCCCACCTGTGCTTTTGCGTATGCCACCAGTCCTGTGTTTGTTTTTGTTGCCATAATCATCACTCATCCTTTCACATTGTCAGCGTCAGTTTCGCTGATTTCAAATTCTTTTTTTGCTTTATTTGCCCTCAACATTATCATGAAAACTTTCTACGTGCTGCAAAGCATTATCTCTTTGTCCCAGTATATCCACTGTAATCACCTCCAGATGGGCATGAAAAAAGAGCGGCTGTGTAGTCGCTCTTGAAAATGCTGCTCGTTTTATTATAAATAATCCTCCCTCGGAGGTGTAAACACATCAACAACCTCACCAGGTTCGATAACCCTAAAGGAGTGAACCTGATTGCCCGGAATCGCATAAGAATCTCCTGGGTTCAGCTCGTACCGTTCGTCCCCGATCGTAAGCTCATATTTCCCTGAAATCACATAACCGCATTGTTCATGTGGGTGTTGGTGAGGGGATGCGTAATTACCCGAAAAATAGTTCATTTTTGCCACTTGGGATTTTTCCCCTACTGCAAGAGAATCGAGAGAAACGCCCTTAAACACTTTTTTGACTGCGTCCTCTTTTTTTACAACTGTTTTCATTGCATAACCTTCTTCCTTAGACTTTATATTCAAAAGCAATGTCGCCCCTGACGTACTCATAGTTGTCCAGCTTGATTTCCTTAAAGCCGAACTTTTCATAAATGTGCAGGGCAGGTTTCAACTTGCTGTTTGAAAGAATAAACAGCCGCTGTGCGCCATGATCCAGTGCCCAGTCCATACAAGCCTTGAATACTACACTGCCTGCGCCCTTATGCGGGAGATGCTTGTTTGAACCAAGTTTACAGATTTCCCATGTCGTTCCTTCCATCGGCATCACCATACATGTGGCGAGAGCCGTATCGTTTTCGACGGCAAAGAAAATCATCGCACCGTTTAGTAATTCCTCATCGATTTTATCAAAGGTTTCTTTATCATGTTCCTCCAAAAAACCGAAATTGGAAATAATCCAGTCCGTGTTGAAATCAATAAAATCCTGCCTGTAGCGTTCTTCAAACGGAATAATTTTCATGTCAGCATTCCTCTTTTCCAAGAATTGAAATAACCGTATCAAGTGCGACGGACAAAGCGTTACATTCGCCTTGGTCTAACCCCGATATTTGAGATGTAATCCGGCTGTTTGTCAGTGCAATTAGACTATCGGTTTCCGCATTTCCAAGTTCAGTAAGGGTGAGTTTGTCTGCCCTTTTATCTCCGTCACACTTATTTTTCTCCACAAGTCCACACGCCGAAAAACGCCGAATAATCCTGCTCAGATAGCTCTTGTCAATATGAAGCGTTTTTACAATATCACTTTGCAGACATCCGCTGTGGTTCTTTATCTCGAAAAGGACTCTTGTTTCTGTTACAGAGTAATCACTGCCGAGATAATTGGAACTCAGCAGTTCCATCTGTACCGTGTAAAAGCGGTTGAACGCTCTGATTTTATTGCACACCTCATCGTACATATCCATATGGTTACACCTCCAATATTGGTTGACTGCGTCCACTAAATAGTATAGCGTATTTAGTGGACAAAGTCAACATTCACAGAAGAATTTTCAAGAAAATTTCACAATTCATACGTTAATAACACCTGCGCCTTTGCATATGACACCAGTCCTGTGTTCGTTTTCGCTGCCATAATCATCACTCATCCTTTCCATTTGTGTCGTCCTCGTCCGTGCGGTCATGCAACTGCACGAGGATGTCTTTTAGCTTCTGTGGGATGGGAAGTCCCAAATGTCCCGCATTTTCCAGTATGCTCACGCCCTCGTTTGAGAGGTAAAAGAAGATGACTGCAGTCCTTAACGCACTGCCGGTTCCAATCACCTGCACGTCCAGAATATTGGCAATTCCGACAAGCATAAAAATCAGAACCTTCTTACAAATCCCTCGAAATCCCACGCTGCTTGAAAGCGTGTGGTCGTTTATGGCGCACAGCATACCTACGATGTAGTCCGCTATTACAAATGCAATTAACGCATATAATAGTCCATCCCACCCTCCCAATAACCATCCTAACCACCCACCGAGCATTGTGAAAACTAATTGAATCCCACTCCATAACTCTTTCATAAAGTATCCCTCCTGTTCTTTTGGCATATTAAAAGCACCCCTATAAAAGAGTTGCTGCCTACTGTTCCTGAATCGTATAGGTTATTTTCATCGTCTTGTCCGCTGTCTTTGTTACCGCTTCGGACAGGTTATTGATGGTCGCTAAGTAATTGGTCGGTGTGACAAATAACCCGGTCGCATTGGAGTCCATAACCGTGACGTTTGCGCTGTTTCCCAGTTCAAGCTTGTATATTCGGAATGCTCGAAAAGACCTGCGTGACATTGGGAATATACAGTTTCGGAAATGTTACCGTGAGGGCATCACCCAATCCGTCATAACCGAAGGAGGATTCGGCAATTTCCACATCGGATATGGTTTCCGTGATGCTGACACGTCCGTTCCAGTCGCCAAGTCCTGCAACCAGTCCCTGTCCGCTGATGGTCGCTCGTATCTGCTGCTCGCCGATAGTGAGCGTTCCGTTGGTGCATTTGAGGGAAACGGCAAAAGTGTTCCCACTGTTTTCTTCCACCGAACTAAGCGGGAAAAAGAGCGTGAGGATTTGCTTTCCCTCATGCGTTACCTGAATGGGATAAAAGGTGTCAACCTCCTCATCGTTGATTTTGTAAATTACCTCGATATCCGGATGTGCTTTCCCTGTGAATGTATACGTGACATTTGCTGTGCTTTCGTCCTCGTAGGTAATCGTTCCCTGTGTGGTTTCTGTTGTTTCCTCTGCCGTGACTGTCAGCAGCATTTCCGCCAAAAACATCGCACTCGTAAATTCCTTTGATACAAAGGTAATGTTTAAAACCTCCGTGGCGGAATTGCCAATCTCGAATGGTGATGCGTTCACGAAGTCATATACCACGGTTTTGTTTTCTTCGATTTGGTTTAACAGTCCCGTGATATTCTTATCGTTTTTGCTTTTGGCTTCCGCAAGCTTTGGATTCTTCCCCACACTTTAAAGAGTGCTTTCCATTGATTTTGTATGTGATACTTGTAATACAGGAAATCTTCGTTTCATCCGCATGACCGCCCCGAAAAACAAGGCAGTCCATCGGGTCGAGAGCGGGATTTCCAATGGTGTCGCTGTCAAAAGGCACATATTCCACAACAGAGATAGCGTCCAATATTCTGTTTAATAACCTCGCCCGTGTCGTCTGCAAACCAAACTGCAAAAGAGGATTGGTTTCCAAGTTCATGGTCAAGCCGTCATCGGTTTCAAGTGCATAGTATTCCGCAGTTTCGGTTATCATGTTGGTAGAGGAGATTGCCGTATAGCGTGTTACAAAATCCGAATAGGTGCTGCTGTACCTGTGCTTTTGCTCCACCGTTCTGACGGCAGTGTTGCCATAAGGAATCAGCACCAGCTTTCCGAATCGGTCAATCTGGCACACGCACCCTAACACCTGCGCCACATAATACAGCAAATCCCGATACGTTTCGATGTCATTATCCGAATAAATGGCGAGCGTTTCCTTGCCATTTGGCAGAGCGTTAATTTCCGCCTGTGTCTGTGCTAACTCCACTTTGCAGCTATTGCAAATGACGGTCAAAAAATTATATGCTGTTCCGCTTGAGGCTTCGATGTTTAAGTCCTTATCAAAGCGGAGCATATAATCGTAGGCTGTTATCTCAATGGTTTTTATGTTCCGGTTCGCTTCGGAAACCTCGAAAACACCCATCGGCACAACCTCCTCCGTGCCGTCCTCATATTGCAGATGGAAGTATAGCTTCACCACCGCTTCATCGAGCGAATAGCGGTCGACCGTGGTGTATAGGGATATCCCAAGTTCCGCCGCATAAACCGAGCCTAACTCAATCTCGCTGCTCCCACAGCAGGAACGAGTGATGTATCCGCTCCCTTTTACGATGTCTTCATTAGTAAAACCGTACTCCGTTCCGCCTGTGGTGGTGATGGTGCCCGTCCAGTAATAATTTCTGCTGTTACTTTCAATTGCCGTCAAAAAATCATCGGAAACCGCATACATTCCCACCACCTCCTAAAATTCATTGAGTGTAAAAGACACCGTCCAAAGTCCCTTGTAGCTGGTGTCCTTTTCAAGCTTCACCTGAAATCCCGTGATATACATCTCCGTGCTGACAAGTTCCAACTGTCCCGTATCAAAATATTGCACGGAAAGTTTGTCCTCCTTGGAATATGCCGTCAATTTTTTAAGCCAAGTGGGAGAAACAGAAAAGGAGACGGAAATCGTCACAACGCCCTGCCTTACCACATCTCTTTGTGTCGTGCCCGCCTCGGTTTCGCCTGTTGTATTCGCCTCCACTGCGACAATAGAAATATCATAGGAATCCGGCAAAGGAAGATTTTCATTGTTAAAAACAAGGTACTGTGTATATGCCATTTATCTTCCTCCGCTTCTCAAATTCACTCTCTGCTGTGCGTTTACGATAATCTCATCCAGCATCGTGCCGCCGATATACACAGGGATTACGGTATCGCCGGTACTGCCATTTTTCATACTCTCGGCAAGTTCCGAAACTGCGCCAATCAGTCCACTGACAACACCGCTTGTTTCCGAAGTGCCGCTTGCAGCCGTGCCATAGGATGCGCTCACATTCGGATTTAGCACCATATCGTCCGCCACACTGCCTACCGCATCCGCCACCACAGACTTGCTCTTTTCTATGCCGTCCGCCAGTCCATTCATAAAGTCCGGCATCCAGCTTTCATAGTCCGTAAGAGGCCTTTCATCCGGCACGGAGAAATGCAGAAACGATTTGATTTTCTTGGCTACGCTGCTTACCGCATCGCCTACCTTGCTGATACAGGCTTTAATACCATTGACGATTCCCATGATGATGTCCTTGCCCCACTGTAAGGCTTTGGACGGCAGACTGGTAATAAAGGATATGGCGGTCTGAAATCCGTTTTTAATGGCAGACGCTATATTTCCCACCGTATTCTTGATGGCAGAAAGTATGTTATTAAACACATTTCCCACTGTCGTTTTGATGCCGTTTACAATCGATGTGATTGTGGATTTAATGCCGTTCCACAGGTTGCTGATAGTAGTTTTTATGCCATTCAGCACTGTCTGAACTGCTGTTTTAATTGCATTCCATACCGTAGTGATTACCGTCTTTATGGCATTTAAGACGGTAGTGATGATGGTCTTGTATGTGTTAAAAGCGGTGGTGACAAGGGTTTTTATGGCATTAAACACCGTCTGGAAAATCGACTTGATTCCATTCCACACGGTAGAAAAGAACGATTTGATAGCGTTCCATACGGTAATTGCCACCTGCTTTACATTTTCCCATAAATCAATCCAAAACTGTCTAAAGTCCTCGTTTGTGTTCCACAGATAAATAAAGGCTGCCACCAGTGCCGCAATAGCGGCGATGATAAGGAAAATCGGATTTGCAAGCATGGTAGTATTGAGTGCCGCAAAGGCGGTTTTTACTGTGTTGATGACACCCGCTACCTTCGGTACAATCGTCATAATCGTGCCGACAGCGGACACCACCTTGCCGATTATAATCAGGACAGGGCCAAGCGCCGCCACAATAAGCGCCACCGTGACAATTACTTTCTTTGTTCCCTCATCCATCGAGTTTAACTTATCTACAAAGCTCTGCACCCAACTGACGATGGACTTAATGGCAGGCATCAGAAGTTCACCGAATGAAATGGCAAGTCCCTCAAGAGCGGACTTTAAGATGGTAAGCTGTCCGCTTAAATTGTCAAGCTGGGTATCCGCCATTTGCTGTGCCGCACCGCCGCTGTCGGAGATAGACTGCTGCAGTTCATCCCATGTGCTGCCCGTATTGGCAAGCAGGGCATTGACGGAGGACAAGTCCGTTTTGTTAAAAATGGTGCTGATGATGTTCGATTTTTCTTCCGATGTCATGCCCTCCATGCTTGTGTTCAAATCGCCTAGAATGTCATTTAAAGAGCGCATATTCCCTTCGGAATCGTAGACATCCACACCCAGTTCTTCCATTGCTTTTGCGGCGCTGCTCGTAGGGTTTTGCAAGGAAAGAATAATGTTCCTAAGGTGTGTGCCTCCCTCCGCACCCTTGATGCCGTTGTTGGCAAGGATGCCGAGAGCCGTATTCAGTTCTGCTGTGCCTCCCTTTACGGTTTTTGTGGTTGCACCGATTTTTAAAATGCCTTCGCCAAGCTGCCCGACAGAAGTGTTGGTGGTAGATGCCGTCTTTGCCATCTGGTCAACCATCGTTTCCGCTTCACTGGTTTCCATGCCGAGGGCCGGACATGGCATCCGTCACCATATCCGATGCCGCATCAAGTTCAAGTCCGCCTGCGGCAGCCAAGTTTAAGACGGTCGGCAGGGTTTCACACATTTCTTCGGTGTCCATATCCCGCCAGTGCGAGATAGTTTAATGCCTCGGCACACTCGCTTGCGGAATAGGCAGTTTCAGAACCCATCGTCTTTGCCAGTTCCGAGAGCGTATCCATTGTATTGACACTTTCTCCGTTTACCGTTGACATGGAATCCTTGGTAATACCCATTGTCGCCTGTACCTGTGACATGGAGGACTCGAAGCTTGCCGCTGTGGTTACTGCCGCTGTTCCAAGTCCGGTAACCGCCGCTGTAACAGGGAGCAGTTTTTCTCCGGCATTAGAGATATTTTCTCCCGTGGTGGCTATCTTTTGCACTGCCGTGGCGGACTGGCTCGCCTGAGTTTCTAAGTCTTTTAAACTTTGCTCCGTTTCGGCAATTTCACGCTGCAGAGCATCGTACTGTTCCTGCGAGATATCGCCGTTTTCCAGTGCGGTATTTGTCTGTTCGGCGGCTGTCTTTAAGGTCGTTAATTTTTTCCTTTGTTTCTTCCACAGCCTCTGCCAGCAGCTTTTGCTTTTGAGCGAGCAGTTCGGTATTGCCGAGGTCGATTTTTAACAGCTTCTCGACATCCTTTAACTGCGACTGCGTGGATTTGATTTGCCCATTGACACCCTTTAAGGCAGTCTGCAATTTTGTTGTATCGCCACCGATTTCAATCGTAATGCCTTTGATTCTGTTTGCCATGTGGGTGTACCTCCTTTGGTTATGAATATGCCACGAATTGCTCCGAAGCTTGATTTTTATATGTACAAATTGTAAAATTGCTTGCAAACACTTGCATTTGTCTGCAAAATCGGATATAATAAAGAAAAACAAAGTGAGGAGTGATTCATATGGCAAACACAACAGCCGTTTACACAAGGATAGATACCAACCTGAAAGAGAATGCAGAAAGCATCCTCTCCCAACTTGGCATTTCACCCTCCAGCGCAATACAGATGCTCTACAGTCAAATTGTAATCAAAGGCGGAATGCCGTTTGATTTACGTCTGCCGTCCAAAAAGCCTGTCGTTGCCGGGGCGCTTACAAAGGAAGAACTAGATGTGGAACTTGCAAAAGGGATGGAATCCCTTAAGTCCGGCAAAACCTATACCGCTGATGAAGTTGATGCGGAGCTTCACAAGAGGTACGGTATATGAGCGAACAATACAAGGTCATTTATCCTCCGGAAGCATTAGATGACCTTGATGCCATCTATACCTATATCGCATTTGACCTCCAAGTCTCACAGACCGCTTTAAACCAGATAAACCGCATCCGAAAAGGAATCCGTCTATTGGATAATTTCCCTGAGAGATACGCAAAGGTTGACTGGGAACCGTGGGCTTCAGTCGGAATGCATCGTGTCCCCATTGATAACTACGTTGTTTAATAGAACATATTCTATCCTATATGGATTTTTTAAATGAAAATACTATATTACTTGGATTAAGATTATCAAATTTTAAAACTGATTACATATTAAGTGCAGAAAGTAGAGTAAAACAAAACCACTCCGCTTTTTATAAAATTGATAGTTACATAAAAAGAAATGGTGGTGGTAATAATCCAATAAATAAATGTTTCAATGATTTATTCGGTTGTAGAATTATAGTCAATAATGATTATGAGTTGGATTATTTACTATCACTCTACCCTTGATTTCCTCAGATATATGCAATATCGCTCCACGGCTTTAATCCCCCCTTTATTTATTTTTCCCCTACTCAGAGAGAGTAGGGGATTTTTTTCTATAAACTTAAATACATTGGTATGCAACCATCAACAAATATACTTGTAGATTGTAGCATAAATCTCTCAAAACGCTTAAAGCCGTTTCTAGTATAGAAACTTTCAGCATCTGGAACGGAATACAAGATTACCTTATCAGCACCACAATAGTTATCAGTAAAGTTATATATGTTTCCAATAACTTCACTAAATAACATATCACTAAAGTTTCCATCTTCAATGTTTTCAGAGTAGTTCATATGTTGATACTTTTCATCGATTGCGAACATCTTAATTTCAACTGCTGGATATATTGTGAAATTTGTGCCGTTGTTTACTACAAAACCACAACAACTTAAAGAGTAGTAACATATTATATCATTAGAATTGTCATCTAAGACTATAAAAGTAGTAGCTTGAGTATCCTCAAGGGCTTTAAACTTTAAATATTCGTTAATAACTTTATTTCCACAGTTAAAGTTTCTAACTAAGGATATATTATCCTTAGTTAGAAGTATTGGTGTATTGTCGATATCTTTAGCGTAAATCATTGTCATTCATTATTATCCTCTTTTTTTAAACGTTGCAACTTCATTTTTTCTGCATTTTTTAGAATTCTTTCCTTAACTTTAGGGTCTGGTTTTTCGTTTAGGAACTCCTGAATCTTATCGGGAGCTACTACAAACGCTTGATTTATTGGCTTTGCTAACAGATTAAACATACTCTTTTCCTCCTTACTATTCATGCATATCACCTCAAATATAGTGTATGCATATCTCTCTATTGTTAGTCCCTACTATCTCTCTGAGTAGGGGATTTTTATTTATTAAACAAATCACAATGACCTTTTTTAAATGAATTATGATATTTAATCGTCAGCACCTAGTAAATCCTCCATTAATTCACTAATAGAGTTAAACTCTTTAGATAGGTTCTTTCCGTTTTCTATATCATTAATCCTCATGTCTAGTTCGTTGGTAGGTACAAGATTACCAAACATCATTATGAAACCTTGCAATTGTTCTTCTGTCATATAGTCTATAATACTTATTGCTCTATCTCTTGTACTCATATAAAAGCCTCCTTAGTTATATTATATACTCTAACTTATAAGTTTACCAATATTGATAACTAAGTTAGGATTCTTATTCTTATAGATGTTTACGGGGATATCATCGTTGAAAGAGTAGCGTTCATATAACTGTTCTTCGAAAAAATACACTGTCACCTGCTGATTTTTAGGGTCTATTATCCAGTATTCACGCACACCGTTTTCTTGATACAATGCTAACTTTCGGATATAATCATCTGCCCAATTAGTTGATACTATTTCAGCTATAAACTCGGGTGAACCGTTATACTTTTGGCTATCAAAGTTTTTAGGGTTGCAAGCCACAAATATATCTGGGATTACTACATTTTGTGAGTTTAGCTTAACGTCCGTTGGAGCAGAGAATACTCTGCACTTACCTTGATTCTGTTTAATGTAGTTTCTAAACTCTGCGTAAACTTCCCCTGATATTTGTTGATGTTTAATGCTTGGTGAAGCTAAGTTTAGAATCTCTCCATTCCTTAACTCTGTTAGATTCGGATAGCTTTTAACTTCTTTATAATACTCTTCGACAGAGTATTTTTTCAATTCTCTTACAGTGTTATCCATAGCTTATGCACCTTTCTTTTCTGATAGCTCAGCTATTAATGACATAACTTGAATTTTATCTTTAAAATTCAAATTTCACATATCTTGTGACCTACTCCCAAAACATAGAAAAACCTCCCTTTTACGATTATAAACTATTATATATTTGACCTCTGTTACCTATGTTAGTTACTATAATAGTTAAAACTTCGTTATCTATGGTATAAATTATTCTATAATTCCCAACTCTTAAACGATAGTACCCAGTATAACCTTGAATGGATTTTATATCTCCATTTGGAAGATTGTTTATTGCTTTGAGTATTCTTTTTTGTTGCTCTGGAGTTTGCTTTTTAATAAACTTAACAGCCTTTTTCTCAATTACTATTTTATACTTCAATTTAAATCAATCTCCAATTCTTTTGCAAGGTCTTCAAGAGTTACAT
>Ga0192274_1036_pt1 | contig 28849 bp, 25 predicted proteins | sample Koala_Koa24_G3_FD_131266 | JGI IMG/M metagenome (GOLD analysis project Ga0192274, IMG submission 131266) | Enriched cells from koala feces incubated with labeled cellulose particles, San Francisco Zoo, California, United States - Koala_Koa2-4_G3 ... | reverse complement strand
GCTGGAGACTAGCTTCCGCCCAGGCAAGGTGAGCTTTTTTGGAGTATCCAGCTTTGGCCAGCCGCCCATGGGTGGAAACCAGCTTGGAAAAATTATGCCCCACCGAGTTCTGGATCCACTATTTTGGATGCTGGCTAAGGAGGGGATTGTTCCAACTGTTTAAGTCAGGAGACTGTAAGTTAGAAAAAAGGGGGAGCCGTTATGCAAAATCAAGCATCTGAAAAATTAGATCAGGTCATTTATACGCGTTGTAAACCACATCGCGATTTGAAAAATAACGGACAGGTGGTTCACTCAGATGGTTTTGGCATTTTTTCTATGAATAGAGAATTGCTGAATAAGTCGCAATCTGTCAATTTTGATATGCTTCAGACCAGGCTTTCGCGACAAAATGGTGCGAAGGAGGGCTCGGCAGCCGGGCTTTTTCACTCATATGAATATTATCCATTAGGAGAAATGGTTTACGCAATTTCGTACGAAGTGGCCAGACCACTATGTAGAGAACCAAGAAAGAGCGGGCAGTCGCACCGGCCCGGTACTTATATTAAGCAGTGTCTGGTCGGGGAAATAACGGGATATCCATTTAACTGGTTTGGGACGACTGTATGGGATGCATGGAAAAAATCAGAAAATTCCTATTATCTCGATGAGCCGTCAGATGGTGATCCAGAATTCCTTGCGCAAGTGGATAATCGACCTGTAGCTGTGGGAAAAATAATTAGCTTAGAAAGTGTGCGTGCTTTTGTGTCGCAAGGCCGTAGGGATATGGTGAAGGCAGGGATGTGGTTTTTACTGCATGAATATGATAAGTCTGAAAATGACCGGAAGGTTTTGCTGATAAGGGACATTCCGGAAAATGTGGAGTTATGGGTTGCGGCGTTTGAATATGGGCTCCCGGATTACCTTGCCAGAAAGATTCCATTTTCGACAAATGTGTCAAGATTAAGCACACAGACAGATCAAAGCTTGTTTTATTATACAGATATAAAAGGAAACGTGTCTACAGTGCTGAATCGCTCTGTTCAGCAGTTCAGGCATCCTTATGCGATGATTGCAGGTTTCCATCCGAAAGATAATTATTGCTCGACGGTAAGAGCAATGCCGACCAGCAATTTTGCCATTATCGACGGAGAAAACCTGACAACAAGCATTCAGGCGGACGATACGATAAGATCATCCTATTATTCCGATTTGATTCGGTATGATGGAGACATTCGTGATTTTTGTGAGTATGTAATGCCCAAAATGCCCTTAAAAGAGATTTGCTCAAAGATTGCGGAACTGTACGAGGCATATACTTATCTGCTGGATGAAAATCATAAGGTGGATAGCTGGCAGTATGAAGAGACCTTATCGGCATTCTGTAAATTCAATCAATATGGAATTTCAGATGATATGAAAATGAACGAATATCTTTTTACGGAAGCCTGCTAATAAAAAGTCAAGTGTTTTTTGAAAAATTTTTCGGAAATCTGCTTAGATATTTTTGGGCATAACTTTTAAGCCGCCCTAAATGCCGGCTTTGAAAGAGGTGATATTAAAACAGATGTTTACGAATCCTGCTCTAAGTTACGCAGGCATTCTTTGACCTTGCCGTAGTAGATTCGCAGGAACTTATTTGCCCCGGCTGTCATGTAGACGTAATAAGGTTTTCCCTGGGATCGCTTTTTATCGAGAAAACGGTACACAGGATCGTCTTCAGGGGCATTCTGAAGCAGGGTTGTCATGATCTGGAATAGCGTTTTGCGCAGCCTTGCAGATCCAACCTTGGAAGCCTTGTTGCTCTTGGACTTATGTTGGCCTGATTCATCTACACCCGGATCTACGCCAGCAAAAGCCGTCAACGCTTCCCGATGGGTAAATCGGGATACATCGCCAATCTCGGCGATAAGCTGCGGACCGTAGGTTTTCCCAACACCATAGATGCCCATTACGGTGTTGTATTCGGGAAGTGTGGATGCCAGTTCATTCATCTCCCTGCGGAGCCGTTCCACATGCTCAGAAGCAAGGTTTAACTGTTGGATGCTCTGCTGGATCAGCAGCTTGTAAGTCTTCTCCTTTGGGAAGACAGCAACCAGTTCCTTTGAGGCAGCAAACAGCTCTTCAGGCTTGTCCGGCTGGAAGATATAGTGGTGCTTCTTACAGAAAGCTTTGTAGCGTTCTGTAAAGGTTTTTAACCCGATCTTGCGGACACAGTCTGCATGCCAGAAAGAATAAGCATAGTCCACCCATTTTTCGCTACCATCGTCACGGACGGGGCTGTCAAAGAGTTTGTTCACACCGGGATAGGTATTATCCAGGAGTGCGATCAGGTTTGCTTTTGCAGCAACCTTCTGCTTCATGAAGAAGCTGAATTGGGAGTTCAATACTTTTAACTGAGTACGTGTATTATCCATACTTGAATATTGGCGCAGATCAGCCCAGTTGTCAAGCGTATAGCGGGCAATCTTTTTGGCATCTGCCGGATCGGATTTGACCTTACGCAGGGAATTGTTGCCAAAGTTCTTGATCAGATGTGGGTTTACAACGGAAACAAACAATCCCGCTTCTGAAAGAGCTTTGAGTACGGGTTCATGGTACCTGCCGGTACATTCCATCACTATCCGGGTATCACCATCGAGTGTCCCAAGATAATCTGCCAGTTCATTCAGGCTCAGGGATGTGTGGGCAACATCAAAGGGTTTACGAATTACGGTGCCGCCAGGCTGCAGGACTGCTACGGTACTCTTTCCCTTTGAAACATCAATACCTACTGCGTTGTACATTCTTATGTACCTCCAAACATATATTTGCATGGATTCCAGCTTTTCTCATTGCCGATTCCATCTCCTGGGGTATCAAACGAACGTACACTATGGTAGTTCAACCTGCATAAATCGAACGGCTGCAATGACAGGCTGGCTGACTGGCTTTCGTACGGACGCCAATGGTCCTAGGAGGTGTCGTCAGACCGATGCCTGGTCATTATACAGCTTAAACAATGAGAGGGGTAAGTCCCAACTGGCTGTTGGGTACTGAAACCCTACACCTATATATTAGGAGGAGTGAATGCTTATCCAGGCTTCGTGAAGAAAGATGAAATACAGCAGTTTCCTCTTTTAAAAGAACTTCAGAAATTAGCGATTCCACTTCATAGGGAAAATGACTTGGCTGCGCTTTTGGCATACAAAATCATCAGTAACTTGGAAAATATGGAGGAAGATGGCGGTAAAGCGCTCCAGACAGGATGGCAAGCGATGAGAACTCCGGACATTTCTGACATGACAGCATCAGCGCTGACCATTGTTTTTAAGGATACTGAGTTAAATAAATATGGAAGCCATTTTATGGCTTCCTCCCCTAAAACAGTAACAGTTGTGTTGGAAATGTACTTTTATATGCTGCATCATTTTGGACTTGCCCCGGAATCTGTTCTGAAAAAAAGAGAGAGGATTGATTTTGTAGAACTGGGCATAGTTGCATTATTGCCGGATAGAAATTGTCTCTTCCAGGTTCTTTCGGTTTTTAGATCGTCCGAACAGTTGATTGACGAATTTTCTGGGATTATCTCGCAATATTTGATTACCGAGCCGAATAAGTTGCATCAATGGTGGGAGATTCTGCTTCAGGTAAATGGCGAAGACATAATTCGTCTCAGCGAAACTCTTTGCGCGCAAAGAGTGGATATTGAAATGATTGAAGATCTGCTGGTTTTTTGGATCAAGAGAAAAGGTTGCTGGGATGGAAATTGTATTAAGGCATTTGATGAAGCAGTGAAACGTTTGAAAAAAAGCAGGACACAGGCGATAGACTATTTTCCACCTGGATAGAGATGGCGGATGAGAAAGACTATTATGATATTATTAGGATGATCCGGGATTCGGATATAACGAAGCAAACAGAAGAGAACCTTTTTCGCCGCCTTGATCAGAAGATATCCTATGACGTAAGCTTTCAAAGAGCGAAGGACGTATGTCCTGAAATGAAAGAATGGGGGCATCAGTTAGGGCGATCTGCCCGATGTGGTTATTTCTATTCGTTTTATACAAAGTTTACACGAGCGATGACACTCCGTGATGCGATATCGATTGGTCAGGAATTTGCACGGATTGGATTTCCAATAGAAAGATATTTTGAAGAGAGTGAATCTTTCCATAAAATTGCGGAATGGTCAGCATACCTTTCTAATGCAACCGCGGAAAGTATGAGGCTTCATTTTCAAATGCTAGATCTTTTTAGCTTCTATGATGATAAGAAAGCTATCAATAGATATGCGGATGCCTATGTGAAAGAGGTATTGGCTTCTACCAAAAGGAATCAATTGGTTGATAATCTTGTTTCTTTGTGCGCAGTTACCTGCTATCGTTTTCAATTAAACCTTGATGGAAGAAACTGGCAAAATGAGCAACAGCGTAGACAGAGGGAGATTCAGCGGGAACTGATGCAAAATCAGGTGGAGGTGAGCTTGTGCGCATGGATATCAGAGCATTGGCAAACAAATTTTCAAAGACAAATTGAAAAACTTGGAGAGAATGAAAAAAATAGCGATAGTGATCGCAAATACTATGGAGAAGTGCTTGAACAATTATTATCCATGGTAGAAAAATCAGAAGGCCGAAGCAGAGGAAGAAGTACGATCGATAGTACTAGCGCGAGATACAAGGGGCGTTCGGAAGCTAATGTTGGAAAAACAACAAGTACGAGCAGCAGGGCAAATAATGAAAAAAAAGGAAGTACACTTTTTGAAAAAATTCAAGATTGGCTTGGTAAAAAATGAGAGATTCGAAAAAATAGATCAAAAATTACGCTTGTGTAAGTAGCAAAACCGGGCAAGCAACTGTGTTTGCCCGGTTCGGAGATTTGCCGCATCCTTGAACTGGTATATGGTCGATATTTCTCTTGGTTACTTTTTGTTTGTTTATGCTTTATTGGTTATCTTGCGTAAAACACGATAAGCCAATACACCTGCTATAACACTTGCTATAACAATTCCAAATTTTGAATTATTATTTTGTCTCATTTCTTTTACCTCCTGGATTGTCTGTATTCGTTTTCGCGCTTTGACAGATTTCTGTTGATGATTTCAATTAATTTTTCAACAACAATGTCTACCTTTTTCAACTCTTCCTCGGTCGATTTTTCCCAAAGTTCTTCTATGGAATCGATAAATGTATACCCGTAAAAAGCAATCATTCGCGCGGCTCTTTCATTGTTAGTAAAGTGTTCGTAATACACATTAAATCCATCTTCTTTTTTGGATTGTAACAAATCTGCGATTTTTCTGTTATATCCAACGAGATCGACTGGTGCAACTAATCCCCAAAATGCATTTTTGAAGTCAATATGGGCTCCTTGCGTTATTTTTTTGATATCTTCTTCTTTAAGAACAGTATTATACAGTTGCCCTATTTTTTTAAACATATTAAAGATTTTTTTGTCGGTTGTAAAAACATTGATGAGTGGAACCTTATCCCAGAATCCGTATTTAGCAGCGCAAATATATTCATAAATAATTTCTTCACATGCTGTTCGTTTTTCGCTTTTACTAATTTTTTGAGCTGCTGCAAAACCGCTCTTAATAAAGGCTGGAAGTTCCTTGAGTGTTTTGTTTACTAAATCATTTAATCCATACGAAGGTACTTTTAATACACTGTCGCCAATTTCCACAGAAAAATCCTGAGCAAGAACTTTGACTACACTGATATCACTCATTCCTTTTTCACGATTTGTTTTATTGATAATATCCACAAATTCATTTATTTTCGATTTTGCAGCATAACATTGAGTCAAAACAATAATGAATGGAACTCCTATAGCGTGAAGATCCTGAATAAACTCCAATTCAGCCCCCTCATAACGGTTTGTTCCAGAATTCACACAGTACCAGATAGCATGGATTCGATCGAATTTGTCTCCGGATTCTGATTTTACTGCAACGGTGTGTTTGATAGCATTGATGGATCCTTTCGTCTTTTTAGAATCCAATTCTAGCCCAACTGTATCCCATATACGGATAGGAATGTCTGAATTCTGATATTCTTTAATTTGGTCAGTGACTGGCCGACCGGTTCCTACAGCAGCAAATTCGTTACCGAATACTGCATTAAGTAGAGTGCTTTTTCCAGCACCAGTCTTTCCAGCAACAATAATATTTGCAGTAGGTAGTTTTTCTCTGGATAAACCCTCTATTTCTTTTTCTAGTAGTTTTTGCTGGTGAGCAAAGCTTTGTTCATTTGTCATGTTACTCATAAGAAAAATCCTTTCATTTGTATTTTTTGATTGATGTAGTGTGTTTGTGTTATTGGTTTTTATTTTTTCATATGAGATAATTCCTCCTCAATTCTTTTTTTCATTAAAGCATTGTTTTTAAGTTCTTTATCCGTAGAGCGATTTATAATAGTTAACAGAACCTTAAGATATTCCTCGCCTACACTTTCGATGTAAGCTTGTGCCGTTAAACTGCTCAATAATGGTACTGCCATAAGTGGAGTGAAGACAAGACCAGCTATAATGCTTGGGAAAAGTTCGGTTGCTAACCCTTTTTCCCCTTTAAGACCGGCCAGAGAATTTAATTCGGAAATCATATCAATGCAAATCCCATATACGAAAGGAACACATCCGACAGGAATGAGCCCAATCTTTGAAGCGGAGGAGACGTGCTTTTTAATACAGTGATTTCCATTGCTTTTGATTTTTTCAATTCTCTTTTTGCGGTCTTCATCTAACTGAATTAGCTTGTTTTCTAATACGCGGATCTTACATCTGCTATAATCGGTCAGTGTCGTTTTTAAAAGTTCTTTCACGCCTGAGGAGGGGATGGTGATTCCATTTGCCAGTGAATATTTCTCGGCCATTACTTTTCTTAAAAGTACATCAGGCATTGTAGAACGGATTTGTTTTTCTAACGCACCTTCTTTCTGCGATAGGCTTTGTGTTAGAACAATCATAAAGGGGACTTCATATTCAATAGATAGTTTTCTGATTAGCTCTATTTCATATGATTCAAATCTTTTTGCATTTTCATTGATGCAAAACCAAACGAGTGTAATATTATCTGAACCGGGTTGCTTTCGTATATTTGCAATGTGTTTGCTGGTTTCTGCTAGCGTGTTATCGGTGATGGCGCTGTCAACCTCCAGGCCGACCGTATCGTACATGGAAAGCTGACATTTAATCACACCATAGAAATTTCCGTTTGCATAACCGATGGGAACGTTCTTTCGCTGCGTGTAGATTTTGTTTTGCCTGGTAATGGCCTGCCCCATACCGGTGGGTGCTACGTTTTTTTCGATAACCGCATTAATCAGTGTGCTTTTCCCGGCACCGGTTTTCCCCATAACGATGATATTTACATTTTTTGTGCTGGTTGGCATCTTATCTTACCCCGTATCGTATGTGTTGTAGAGCGTGTTTTTATTATAGCAGATAAAATGAAAATAGGGAATACTGAAATTGCGATATATAGCAAATTCTGGATTGATTTTGAATGGGAAAGGATATATAATTATTGGCGGTTGACAATGCTTAAAAGATCGTGATAATTATGATTGTGGGGGTATGCTCATTTTTTGAAAAGTAAAAAAGCGCTTATAGGTTCTAAAAAAATGGTTAGAATGACAGAAAATGTCTACCTGCTGGTGCTATAATACTTTTTGAAAAATGCAGGATGTGCTTACCATACTTTTTGAGGCTTATGGCTTGTCATGCAGGGCGGCTGATTAACGAAAACACACATAAGCAAGGGAGAAAAAAATGGACACGAATTATAATGTAGAAAATACGGCATCGGAAATCATTGAAAAGGTACACGAAGCATACAGTAAACTGAACAAATTTAATGTAATGATTCTGGGTAAAACCGGGGGCGGGGAAAAGTACGCTGATTAATAATATTTTTCGGGTGGACTTAGCGAAAACAGGGCTTGGAATGCCTATCACAGATCAGATTCGTAAGATTGAAATTTCGGATTATCCTCTCGCGATCTATGACACGCCTGGATTAGAAATGAGTGGGAAAAATGCGGTGGATAATCTGCTTGATGAAGTGCTGGGAGAGATTCGCTCAGGAATCAGAAGCGGCGATATGAATCAGATGATCCATTGCATCTGGTATTGTGTCGCGACACCGTCTCATCGATTTGAAGAGGCGGAGATTTATTTTTTGAAAAATTTCTTTGGGAAAGCTTCCTCATTTAAGATCCCTGTCATTATTGTGATGACACAGTCTTATAGTAATTCAGATGCTAATTTGTTGAGAAATAAAATTTTAAGTGAAAATCTTCCGGTTCGGGATATTGTTCCTGTATTGGCGGAAGACTTTGAATTTGATGGGGGACGTGTGGTACCTGCATTTGGTCTGGCTGACCTTGCTGCCGCTACAATTGCTCTGATACCTGAAGCAGTGCAGGAGACATTTGCGTCTGTTCAGATCGCGAATCTTGCTATAAAAAGCGAAAAAGCGCATAAGGCTGTTAAGAAAGCAGCTGCGGGAGCTGCACTTATTGGTGCAACGCCTTTGCCGGTTTCAGATGCATTACTGTTGGTTCCGGAGGAGATAGCAATGCTTGCATCCATTACGGCGATTTTTGGCCTTTCGGTAGATAAAGGAACTCTGATGGCTTTCATTGGCAGTACGATTGGAACAACGGGAGCAACGGTATTGGGCAAATCCATCGTTTCGGGATTATTAAAATGCATCCCTGGCGTTGGCAGTGTGGTTGGCGGAACAGTTTCTGCTGTGACAGCGGCAGCTCTGACAGCAGCTTTGGGAGAGGCTTATATTACCATTTTAACTTTGGTTGCCAAGGGAGAATTGGCGATGGGCGACTTGCGTACAGATGCTGGTAAGAAAGTGGTGTCAGAGATTTTCCTCGCACGCCTGAAGATGAACCGGGACGCAAACGGAGCTCCGGTAGAATAATCACATTCTTTGGGAAAATTAAGAAACGTTTACAAATCAGGGAGAAGAGTTTATGAAAATCATACTGGTATCAATTGTTTTGCTTATCGTACAGATATTGGCTTTCGCATTGGGAATTCACATTATCCCGTATATTGCGTTCATAGTAGGTTTGGTTTTGGATAGCCCGGGATGGATGCTTGCGATTATGTTTATTTTGGCGGACGTGGGTCTGACGATCTGCATTTCGAAACTGATGGATCGTGTCCTGTGGGGCGCGATTGACAGCGCGGTGGATGGAATTGGGTTTTTAAAACGTCTTGGCACGATTGGAATTTTCATTGCATTGATTTTAAAAATCGTGGGTTATATTATCGGCAGCAATTATCTGGCAAGCAAGTATCCGTTTGCGATTCTTGCAGTTGCGCTGCTTGTTCCTATTATTATGCTGGTGATTCCAATTATTATTATCTGTTAACAGCTCAGAACAGTCTGCCGTTTTGAATAATGGCATCATTTTGCTGAACTGAGACGGAATATTCAGATATGGGAGGTTCCGGAGTGCTTCTGTTTTCAACATTGTTATCCATCCATGCGTCCTTGACGCCGGACGATTTTATACAGCTGGTTCTGGAATGGAACCGAACCAGTTCCTATGAGTGTAATGTGATTCAGGGAATTGAATGGCATGGGGAGCATACAATTCGCTATGGAAATGACACGCTCTGGCTTGCGTTTGAAGAGTACCAGAGCCGAAACATTCTTGCGGTGCGTTATGAAAAAGTGGCTTTAGACGGAGTGGTCTGGGATACGGATTATGTCATGAATTTTGAAGAGCGAAAAATGGCAATCCGACTGGAGCGGAGTTATCTGGAGGAGGCACTGTCTGTGGATCCTGCATTTTCAACGCCGCATTTTATTACGCTGCTGATTCAAAGGGGGTATTTGGAGCCGGATGGGAATCTGCCGGTGCTTCGCACTCCGATGGTGGTGGAGGAGGACGGGCTGGATCTGTTAACGGATGTGGTTAACGGGAATAGCCGGTATCGCCTGCCGGTTGTTTATATTTCGCGTACTTATTATAATGCTTTGCCGGTGGACGTCCAACGAATGTCCGGACGGCTGAAGGGTGTGGCGCATGTTCTGGTACAGGGCGATGGCAGCCTGAATCCGAAGCTGGCGGCAGCCTGTGAGGATAAAAATGAGCGTTATGGGGCAATTGGGATTTATTATCCGAGCCGTGTGGTGGATCATAAGCGTTTCCTCTACCGTATGTATGAGGGCAGTTCGGATGATTTGATGGAAAAGGTGATACGAGACGTTATCGAATACTGCAACGCGCAGATGGTGGATGCATTGTATACCTGGCAAGGCGTCAGCAATGCGCTGCTGCGGGAGAATCTGGAAAAACAGCAAAAGGAACGGATGACGGCGGAGCTTGCTCGTGAGCAGACCCAAAATGAGACGGATGCGCTGATTGCGTCCGTGGATGAGGATTTGAACAGAATGAAGCGTCAGGTGGAGGAACTGACGAGGGCAAACGAGGCGCTTCTCTGCGAAAATCAGGGGCTGCGGGCAAAGCTGCGGGCGAAGGACGAGGTGCCGATTCTTTATCTGGGAGAGGAAGAGGAATTGTTTCAGGGCGAGATCCGGGAGATGATTCTGGATGCTTTGAGTGAAAGCCTGGAGCATACGGCGGAGAAGACGCGCAGGGCAGATGTTCTGAATGATATTTTGCAAAACAATTATTATGAGAATATCCATGAGCAGCGGGAAAAGACGATTAAAAATCTGTTCCGGGATTATAAGACGATGTCCGGAACGCTGCGGCAGGAGCTTCAAAAGTTTGGATTTACTATTACGGAGGATGGGAAGCATTACCGGTTGACGTATTATGGAGATGACCGTTATCACACGACTGTTTCAAAAACAGCGAGCGACAGGCGCAGCGGGCTGAATACCGCAGCGGATATTGTGAGGGTGATGCTTTGATCAGACGTTGTGCGGGAATTGAGGATTTTTCTTTAAAGACCTGGGTGGATAAACATAGAAAAGATACGGCGAGGGAATATTTATGACGAAAATGGCAAAAAAGATCCGCTACCCATTGCAGCTGGATCCGGGTATCACGGATGGGGAAATGGTGAAGCTGTCGTTTCAGAGCAAGCTGGAGCGCTATATTAATGCGGGCTTTCCGATTATTTATATCAATACGTTTGAAGAAGAGAAGACGGATTATATTATCGATCGGATTAATTGTGAAAAAGAGCTTTATGAATGGAATGAGACGGACGGCTATATTGATTTCAAAACCAGAACGCCTATGATGGAAGACTGCACACTGGAGATGCTGCTGGATCAGGTAAAACAAAAGTCGGTTTTGGAGAAAAAGATGCTGATCCTGAAGGATGCGGTTCCTTATCTGGAGAATCCAAGGATTGTATCAAAAATCAAGGGACTGGCCCGGATGATTAATCAGGGTGTAGATGCGACGATTGTGATTGTGTCGAATATTGTTGTGATTCCGAAGGATTTTGAGAAGTTTGTTACTTTATTAGAAATGGATTATCTGACCCCGACGGAAATCCGGCGGATTATTCTAGATTTTATTGAGGAATATGATTTAAAAGATGTCAAGGAAGATCTGATTGACGAATTGTCTGTCGCGTTTAAGGGGCTGACTGAATTTGAAATTCAAAATCTTCTGGCGTTATCGTATGCGGATGATGGAGAGATCACGGGAACGGATTTGAGCGTTATTTTTGAGCAGAAACAGCAGATGATTCGCAAAGCCGGGATTCTGGAAATGATTCCGCAAAAAGAGACCATGAGTGATATCGGTGGCCTGGAAAATTTGAAAGAGTGGTTTTCCCGTAAGGCGAAGGTATTCAAAAACATGGATAAGGCCAGGGAATTTGGCGTTGATATGCCTAAGGGTGTCCTGATCGCCGGCGTTCCCGGTTGTGGGAAATCTCTGAATGCGAAAGCTGCTGCTGCGCTGTTCGAAGTGCCCCTTTTGCGGATGGACATGGGCAGACTTATGGGGAAATATGTGGGCGAATCGGAAGGAAATATGCGAAACGCGATTGCACTTGCGGAAGCAATTTCCCCGTGTGTTCTGTGGATTGATGAGATGGAAAAAGCGTTTGCCGGAATCAATGGCGATGGCGGTGGCGGAGAAGTGACTACCCGGCTGCTGGGCATTTTCCTTACCTGGATGCAGGAAAAGGAAAGTGCGGTTTTTGTGGTGGCGACTGCAAATAATATTACCAGGCTTCCGCCGGAGCTTCTGCGTAAAGGACGGTTTGATGAGATTTTTTATGTTGGACTGCCTAAGCAGGAAGAACGTGAAAAGATTTTTCGCATTCATATCGGCAGACGAAGGGAAAAGGATTTGTCAACAATCGACGTCTCGGAACTGGCCGAAAGGACGGAAGGCTTCAGCGGCGCGGATATTGAGGGCGTTGTGAGCGACGCTGTCGAGGCGGCGTTTTCGGATGAAAAAAAGGGAATAACTACAAAAGATATACTGGATGCAATCCGGGATACGCAGCCTTTGGCTGAGATCATGAAAGAGGATCTGGAACAGATGCGAAAGGAATATGAAAACCGCAAGTTCAAAAATGCGTCGAGATGAGGAGAAGAAAGATGGAAGAACGGAAAGATTTCAATGATTATATTTCGGAAGAAGAAGCGAAAGCGGTAAGTGACCTGATTCTCCGGTTTCAAATGGAATATGCCCGGAAAGATGACAATGTGACGGATCAGGAGTGGCTGGCGCTGCAGTTCGCACGGGAGCTTCCGGATATTACAGAGGACGAGGCGGCGAAAAAGGCGTCGGAGGTTGTGGAGGCAATCCATACGTTTGATGAAAACCTTGATTCCGTAAACAACGCTGCTCAGAATGGTATTTCTAAAGAAAGCTGGCTTGCCGATCAGGTTCAGACGGCATCCTCAGGGATGGATTTGAATCAGTATGGTCAGATTCTCGAGGCTGCAGATGCTCTTTTTTATAACCGCAATCAGGAGCTTATGACCATGCTTACCCCGGCTGCGAATGGAAACGTTCCTTCCGCTGCTGCGAATGAGGCTGAGAAAATGAAATCCACGCAAGCTTCGGGAAATGCAGCTGGCAGCCGTGTGGAATATACCATTACCCAGATCAGGAATCTGGCGAAATCAATTGGAAAAAATGCCGGAATCATGGCGGCGTTCGTAAATGCTACTACAGTAGGATATGATCTTGCGTATAAGATGGTGAAAAAGGAATCTGCGCAAACAGATGATACAGCGAAAGAGGAAGCGATGAAAGCAGAACTGGAGGTTGGCGCTGAGGCTTCCGTGAAACTGATTACGTCGGGAGCTCTGGTGGTGGCAGTGCAGAAAGGCCTGCTTTCTGTTATCCCTATGGGTACACCGGTTGCTGTTCTTGTGAACATTCCCTGTGCAGCCGTTGAAAACATCAAAATAATCAGAAGAATCGCTTCCGGTGAGATATCGGCGACGAAAGGTCTGGATCAGATGGGGCGGGTTATGGTATCTATGGCCGGAGGAATGGTGGTATCGGCCGGGGGCTCGCTGCTTGCCACAAGCCTGGTGGCATGGATACCAATCGTTGGTGCTCCGCTGGCGGCTGTGACTGGATTGATCGGCGGAGTTGCCGGATTTTCCGCCGGCTCAAATGTGGGCAACAAAATATATGGTTGTCAGAAAAAAAATAGCGGGTGACCTGATAGAAACTGGAAAAGTGTTTTTCAAGGGATTGAAGCGGAAGCTGCAATCAGCAGATCCGCTGGCAAATCTGCTGACAATTGCTGCAACGAAAGAGTATCAGTTTGCTGTTTGATGGGGTAAACGGATAGGGACTGGATTTCCCTATCCGTAAAATGTATCGAAAGGAACGCAGGACAATAGTGAAAAAAGGTCTTAGAAAAAAGTATGCGTACTGGCTTGTCTGTAAGGGCTACTTATAGAATATCTTTCTTTTCCCGTTCCTGCAATGAATGGAGTGAGAAGAGCAGAATTCTTGTATATCTCTCCGTCAGCATTGTGAGATAAAATTCTTTTTGCAGCTCGCTAAGAAACGGTGTTTCGTATATCAGCGACTTGATCTGTGACATATTTATTTTTGGAACAATGCGCTTTAATGCAAGGTTACATTCAGCATTCTGCAGGGAAGAAATAAAGTCAAAATAACGCACCTTTTTGTTATTTACTGTAATTGCAGAGGTGGGGATTTCGAATACTCGGAAATCTCGCTCTTTTTGAGAGGAAAGAACTTTTTCCATAATGCTGTCATCCGCCTGTGGATAAAGACAGCTGCCGCAGTCATATACGGGAGCCAGCTGCACCTCATCGGTTACTGTATTGTACAGGAACCCCCAGTTGCCGTTGTGTCGATCCCAATTCCCGATCAGGGCATCTACAATGAACATATCCCAGAAACGAGTGGATAGTACGGACGGGTCGATTGCTGTCTGCTCTTCGAACGTGTGCTGGATGTCAGAGAGCTCCGTTCCATATCCGTTTCGCTCGGAATCGATGATCTGGTTTTTCAGGGAAGCGAAGTCCTGAAGTACGATCCCCGGTTCTGTGAAATCTCCGCATGCTACCACGATCTTTTCGGTATTTTTCGTTCGATATTTACCAAGCAGGGTTTTTTGAACGGGGATATTCATCTGTTCGTAAATCTGGCAGCCGAGATATTCGGAAAAACAGCTGTTGCTGTAGCTCATGTCTTTATTCTTGCTTGGAAGTGGAGGAAACTTCAGCATAAACTGTTTCCCTTCATAAATGACAGAAATTTTGTTCCCATTTGCACCCGCATATGCTTTATTTCGCTTTGGAAGATCCGTAAAATCGATTGGTGTCATGATCTCACCCCCTTTTTATCCGTAAATATTTTTCGCGAAGATACCAGGCTTGTTCGGAACTGATCACCTGGTTTACCTCGGCGCTGTTGATGTCGCTTTGTAGTTCGCAGTAGTCGCAGTCCCACCGATAATATTCTTCTCCATTATCAAGCTTCTTCCAGGCCTGCTTCATAGCCTGGATGGAATCTTGCAGGAAATCAGGGAGACCGCATTCCAGATAGTCTTTGTTTTGGGGCAAACCGGAATCACGGTCATAGGGCGCTTCAAACTTCAGCATTTCCTCCATTGTGCAGCCAAGAGCCCGTGCAAGCTGGTGAACTGTATTTGCCGAGCAGCGCCCAAGCTCATTTTTTCCGGAGCAGATGTCCATAATCGTTGATTTGGGGACACCACTCATTTGGGAAAGGCGGTATTTTGTGATATTTCTCTGATCCAGATAGGTTTGTAAATCCATGGTCAGTGCCTCCTTCTGTTTGGCAGATAAAAGAACTTATTTATTCCAGCGTGTACACAACCAGGTACACATTTTTTGCTGCTTGTTCTTCATTATATCGGTATACCGCCCTAAATGCAAGGGTAATTCTGCGTCTGGCCGTTTTCGGAGTTGTTATTGCTGACCTTTCTTTTTCGTGTTATACTACTTATAAAAACAATATACCAAAGGGAAATGCAGAGAAGCAGTGACAAAGGGGTCACAGGTAAATGCGCGTAGCCGGTTTTTCTGCGAGGGAGATGCTATGAAGTTTGACGTGAAAAAGGACGTGAAGCGAACGATCGTCATCTGTTTTGCGGCGCTGATTATGGCCGCGAATATCAAGACATTTGTAAGGACCGGCGGGCTTTATCCGGGCGGTGCGACGGGACTGACGATTTTGATTCAGAGGGTGGCGCTTTTGTATTTTGAGGTGGAGGTGCCGTATACGCTGGTGAACCTGCTGCTGAATGCGATTCCGGTGTATATCGGGTTCCGCTTTATTGGAAAGAAGTTCACGCTCTTTTCCTGCCTGATGATTGTGCTGACGAGTACGCTTACGGATCTGCTTCCGGGGATTGTGATTACTTATGATACCCTGCTGATCAGTATTTTTGGCGGCCTGATCAATGGATTTGCCATGAGTCTCTGTCTCCGCATGGGAGCTACGACGGGAGGGACAGATTTTATCTCGATTTTCCTTTCAGACAGGAGAGGAATGGATTCATTTAATCTGATCCTGGGGTTTAATGCGGTGATTCTGGCGGCGGCCGGGCTTCTATTTGGCTGGGATAAGGCCCTGTATTCGATTATTTTTCAGTTTACTTCGACGCAGACGCTCCATATGCTGTACAGGAAGTACCAGCAGCAGACTCTGTTTATCGTGACGAATACGCCAGTCGAAGTCTGTGAGGCGATTAATGAGGTCAGCAGGCACGGGGCGACGATTTTAGACGGGCTTGGCGCGCATGACCATCAGGAGAGCAATGTCGTGTACTCTGTGGTGTCGGGTGAGGACAGCAAGCGGGTGATCGCGGCGGTGAAAAAGACGGATCCGGGGGCTTTTGTGAATGCGATCCGGACGGAGCAGCTATCCGGTCGGTTTTATCAGAGACCGGAGGAGTAAAGGGAACGAAAAACGATTACAAAATCTTCTTGCAATTTTGTTTTAGTCTCCTATAATTAGGTAGGTACCTAACTATAGGAGACTATTTTTTGGAAAAGATTACGAAGGAGATGGAGCTGCCCAAATGTTAAAATATCTGAAAAAGTACTGGTTTTACTGTTTGCTTGCGCCGCTGTTTATGATGGGCGAGCTGTCGATGGATCTGCTGCAGCCGGATATGATGGCGACGATTGTGGACGGCGGAGTTCTGGCATCGAATATGGAGGTCATTCTGTCGGAAGGCATCCGCATGGTATTGCTGGTGTTGTTTGGCGGTACCTGCGGGGTACTTTGCGGGGTTTTTGCGAATATTGCGGCACAGGAATTCGGGAATGATGTCCGCAAGGATCTTTTTTCGCGCATTATGGATTTTTCCTTTGAGCAGACGGATCGTTTTACGACGGGCTCGCTGGTGACCAGGATTACGAATGACGTGACGCAGGTGGAGCAGATGGTGATGATGTCTGTGCGTTCTCTGGTGCGGTGCGTATTTATGTTTGTGGGCGGCATTGTGATGCTGTATCGCCAGTCGCCGCGATTTGCGCTGGTGGCGGCCTGCGGTTTGCCGTTTGTGACGGTGATTGTTGTTTTTACGCTGAAAAAGGTGTCGCCGCTCTATACCGTTATTCAGCAGAAGCTTGACCGGGTAAATTCTGTTATGCAGGAAAACATTGCCGGCGCCAGGGTGGTGAAAGCATATGTCAGAGAAGAACATGAACTGGAGCATTTTTCAGAAGCAAACGATTCTCTGTGCGATACGAATCTTCAGGCGCAGACGATTCTTGCATTTCTGAATCCGGCGGTAAATATTGTGCTGAATCTGTGTGTGGTGGGGGTTTTGTATGTCGGAGGCTATACGGTACAGCATGATGGCAGCATTACGCCGGGCCAGACGATGGCAGCGATCACATATCTTTCTCTGATTCTGATGCGCATTGTGTTTTTTGCGAATATCTTTCAGACCTTTACGCGCGCGTCAGCGTCGTGGAAGAGAATTCGAGAGGTTTTAGATACACCGATTGTGCAGAGGGAAGAGATAGGATGTGCGGCCGACGTGGACCGAAAAGGTGAGATTGAGTTCCGCAATGTTTCTTTTGCCTACCCAGACGATCCGGAGAATCCGGTTCTGGATCATATTTCGTTTTCTGTGAAGCAGGGGGAGACGATTGCGGTCATTGGCTCGACCGGTTGTGGAAAGACCAGTTTGGTGCAGCTGATCCCGCGCTTTTATGACGCGATAGAGGGCGAGGTTCTGGTGGACGGCCAGGATGTGCGGAAATACTCGATGCGGGAGCTTCGGGATAAGATCGGGATTGTGCAGCAAAAAGCGGAGCTTTTTTCCAGGAGTATAAGCGAGAACATTCTCTGGGGGAGTGAGGAAAGGTATGAGGAAGAGGGAGCGAATCCGATTCGCGGTGCGTTTGGAGTGCCAGATGGGACGAAAGGTTCCGGGCAGGAGAAGCCAATGACGGTGTCGGATACAGACCGTAAAGTGCGGCAGATGGAGGAAGTCAGCCGCGCCGCCCGGATTGCTCAGGCGGAGGATTTTATCCTGCGCACATCGGATGGCTATGAAACACAGGTGACAGAGGGAGGACATTCTCTCTCTGGCGGGCAAAAGCAGCGCATATCCATTGCCCGTGCGGTCATGAAAAATCCGGAAATCCTGATTTTTGATGATTCGGGCAGTGCGCTGGATCTGAAGACCGAGGCGGCGCTCTATGAGGCGCTGAACCGCGAGTTTGCGGATACAACGCGGATTATCGTGGCGCAGCGGATTTTTTCTGTCAAAGGGGCGGACCGGATTCTTGTGCTGGATAACGGGCGTATTTGTGCGTCCGGGACACATGAGGAGCTTATGCAAAATTCTGATGTGTACCGGGAAATCTGCCGGTCGCAGCTGAAAAAGGGAGAGATCGGGGCATGATGACGGAAAACAGCAGTTTTACCCGGAACGACAGGAGGTGCTGGAATAATGGCGGAAAATAATCGAAATACGGGAGCGGCTTCTGCGCCCAAAGTGGATTTGCGCCGCCGCGCCCCGATGGGGCAGGATGTGGAAAAGCCAAAAAAGATGCGGGAAACGATAGGGCGTCTGGTGGACTATTTTATTCAGTCGAAAAATCTGTTACTCGGTTTGCTCCTTGCGGTTGTGGCGGTGACTGTCACCTCTCTGGCTGCACCGGCGCTGCAGGGGCAGGCAATTGATGCGATTACGGAGCGCTCGTGGCAGGAATTCCGTACCGTTTTACTTTTGCTGCTGCTGGCTTTTGTGGCAAACAGTCTTTTCAGTCTGGCGCAGACTTTGCTTGCTGCGCGCTTAAGCCAGAGCATTGTGCGCCATATGCGTTATGATTTGTTTTATAAAATCGATCATCTGCCAATCGCTTATCTGGATCAGCACTCCAACGGAGATGTGATGAGCCGCATGACGAATGATATTGAGAACATTTCGAATACGGTTTCTCAGAGCCTGGCGTCGCTGCTTTCCGGCGTATTGACGATCATCGGAACGGTCGCGATCATGTTCTGGTATTGCCCGCAGCTGACGCTGATCACAATGCTGACGGTGATTCTGACCGTGCTTGTAACTGGTTTTATGTCTAAAAAGATGCGTGTTGTGTACCGCCGCCGCGCCGCCGCACTCGGACGCCTGAACGGGCATTCCGAGGAAATGATTTCCGGTTACCGCACCGTGCTGGCCTATAATCGGCAGGAGCGTACAAAAGAGGAATTCCGGGAATTATCGGACCGCCTGACAAAGGAGGGAATCCGTGCGGAGATTCTTGGAGGGAGCATGGGACCTCTGATGAACGCGATTTCCACGCTGGGCTTTGTGATTGTGGCGGCTTTCGGGGGCTATTTTGCCCTGCAGGGAATGATTACCATCGGCGTCATTTCCGCGTTTATCATTTACGCGAAGCAGTTTTCACGGCCGATCAATGAAATCGCCCAGCTGTATGGTTCTGTGCAGACTGCGGTGGCAGGCGCGGAACGTGTTTTTGAGCTGATGGATCAGCCGGATGAGGATAACAGCGGCACGGAGACGATCGAGAATATGCAGGGAAATGTTTCCTTCCGCCATGTCAACTTTTCTTATCTTCCGGGCAAGCAGGTGCTGTACGATTTTAATCTGGAGGTGAAATCCGGGCAGAAAATCGCTCTGGTCGGGGCGACCGGAAGCGGGAAAACGACGGTCGTGAATCTGCTGATGCGCTTTTATCCGGTCGATTCCGGTGAGATTCTCATCGATGGGAAAAACATAATGGATCTGAAAAGAGACTGGCTGCGCCACAATACCGCTATCGTTTTGCAGGATACGGTTCTTTTTTCTGACACGATTGAAAATAATATTAAGTACGGAAATCCCGGCGCGGATGATGAGACAATGACAAACGCGGCGGAAACGAGCAATTGCGCCGCATTTATCCGCCGCCTGAAGAATGGGTATCAGACCGTTCTGAAGCAGGCCGGAGCCAGTCTTTCCCATGGGCAGAGGCAGCTTCTGAATATTGCGCGGGCGGTCATTGCCGACCCCAGGATTCTGATTTTGGATGAAGCGACGTCATCTGTGGATACCCGCACAGAGCAGGGCATCCAGGACGCGTTGGTGAATCTGATGAAAAACCGCACCAGCCTTATTATCGCACATCGGCTCTCTACCATCCAGGATGCGGATCTGATCGTGGTTATGGACAAAGGCCGGGTGGTCGAGACCGGGACACACGATGAGCTGCTGCAAAAGCAGGGAACGTATTATGGTCTGTATATGGCGCAGTTTGAGGGAAACAGAACCTGAAAAAATATCTGGACTTGAAAGAGAAAACCGTGTATGATAAGGAAAGACAATTAAGAAGAAAAGGAGGACCTTATTCTTATGTTGGAAGAACTGAAGAAACTGGTTTATGAGGCGAATATGGAGCTTCCGAAACGCGGACTGGTGACGTATACGTGGGGAAATGTGAGCGGTCTGGATCGGGAGAGCGGATATTTCGTGATTAAGCCGAGTGGTGTGGATTATGAAGTGCTGACGCCGGACGATATGGTGGTCATGGATCTGAATTGCAATAAGATCGAGGGCCGCTATAAGCCGTCATCGGATACGGCGACACATGCGGAGCTGTATAAGGCGTTCCCGGAGCTTGGGGGTGTGGTTCACACGCATTCTCCGTGGGCGACCTCGTGGGCGCAGGCCGGACGGGACATCCCCTGCTACGGCACGACGCATGCAGACTATATGTACGGGCCGATTCCGTGCGCGAGAAGCCTGACGCCGGAAGAGATCAACGGTGAGTACGAGAAGAATACCGGGCTTGTGATCATTGAGACATTCCGGGAGCGCGGGATCAATCCGGTCTATGTGCCGGCAGTACTTTGCTCGAACCATGGCCCATTTACCTGGGGCAAGGACGCGGCGGAAGCAGTACATAACGCGGTGGTTCTGGAAGAGGTGGCTAAGATGGCCTGCCGTACAGAGCTGATTAACCCGCGCGTGACGCCCGCTCCGGACTCGATCAAAGAGAAGCATTTTATGAGGAAGCATGGCGCGAACGCATACTACGGGCAGAACTGATTCGAGGCGGACAGACCTGTTCCCTGTGAGAGGTGCGGCGGCTATCCGCCGGATGGTGAGCTGCCTGCAGGGACAGGTTGGTGTATTTCCTGCCGGTATCTGAGATGAGAAAGGATTTAATCATGACAATTCTTGAACTTCAAAAAATGGCGAACGAGGTTCGCAAGGGCATTGTGACAGGTGTTCACAGTGCGAAGGCGGGGCATCCGGGCGGATCGCTTTCGTCGGCTGACGTATTTACGTATCTGTATTTTCAGGAGATGAATATTGACCCGAAGAACCCGAAGGATCCGGATCGTGACCGTTTCGTGCTTTCAAAGGGACATAACGCGCCGGGCTATTATTCCGCGATGGCGCACAGAGGATTTTTCCCGGTGGAGGATCTGGTGACCCTGCGTCATCTGGGTTCCCATCTGCAGGGACATCCGTGTATGCAGCACATCGACGGCATTGATATGTCCTCCGGTTCCCTTGGACAGGGCATTTCAGCGGCTGTAGGCATGGCGCTTGCGGGCAAGATGGATCAGAAGTCTTACCGCGTGTACACCCTGCTCGGCGACGGCGAGATTGAAGAAGGCCAGGTATGGGAGGCAGCGATGTTTGCCGGTCACCGCAAGCTGGACAACCTCTGTGTGATCGTGGACAACAATGGCCTGCAGATCGACGGAAAGATCGAGGATGTATGCTCTCCGTATCCGATTGACAAAAAGTTCGAAGCGTTTAATTTCCATGTGATTAATGTGGCGGACGGCAATGATATGCAGCAGCTGGCGGATGCGTTCGCCGAGGCGCGTACCGTCAAGGGTATGCCGACTGCGATTATTATGAAGACACTCAAGGGCAAGGGCGTTTCCTTCATGGAAGGCCAGGCTGGCTGGCATGGCAAGGCGCCGAACGATGAAGAATACGCGATCGCGATGGCAGATCTGGAGAAAGTGGGGGAAGCATTATGTCAGAAGTAAAGAAAATCGCTACGAGACAGAGCTATGGAAATGCTCTGGTGGAGCTCGGCAAAGAGCATGACAACCTCCTGGTTCTGGACGCCGACCTCGCAAACGCTACTAAGACAGATACATTTAAAAAGGTATTTCCGGAGCGCCACATTGACTGTGGTATTGCCGAGGCGAATATGATGGGCATCGCGGCTGGTCTTTCGACGACGGGCAAGGTTCCGTTTGTCAGCACCTTCGCCATGTTTGCTTCCGGCCGCGCGTTTGAGCAGGTGCGCAATTCCATCGGCTATCCGCATCTGAATGTCAAGATTGGCGCGACACACGCGGGCATTTCTGTTGGCGAGGACGGCGCGTCCCACCAGGCAAATGAGGATATGGCGCTGATGCGCACGATCCCGGGTATGGTGATCATCAATCCGTCGGATGACGTCGAGGCGAGAGCGGCTGTAAAGGCGGCTTACGAGCACGAAGGTCCGGTTTATCTGCGCTTTGGCCGTCTGGCTGTGCCGGTGATCAATGACCGTCCGGATTATAAGTTTGAGATTGGCAAGGGCGTTGTGCTGAAGGAAGGCACTGACGTGACGATTATCGCTACCGGCCTGTGTGTGAACAGTGCCCTGGAAGCTGCGGAAAAGCTTGCCGCGGACGGGATTTCCGCTCAGGTGGTCAATATCCATACCATTAAGCCGCTGGATGAGGAGCTGGTTGTTGCCTGTGCGAAGAAGACCGGCAAGATCGTGACGGTGGAAGAGCATTCCGTGATTGGCGGCCTTGGCGGAGCAGTCTGCGAGACCCTCTGCGCGAAGGCTCCGACGCCGGTGCTGCGGATCGGCATGCAGGATGTCTTTGGAGAGTCCGGCCCGGCTGCTGCGCTTCTCGCGAAGTACAAGCTCGACGGAGATGGCGTGTATGAGCAGGTAAAGGCCTGGGTATAACTATGATTGAGAAAAGCGCTTCACTTTTTCTGCGGAGCGCTTAAGAAAGTATATCATTTGCGTCAGGTTTTTGTGAGTATATATGGGGGCCGCGTTTGCATTTTTTGACCGCAGTCCCCTGTCCTCTTTTTTGTAACAGTTCAGAACAGCATCGAAAGGAAAGGACAGGTGCTGAGCGCCTGGCGTGACAGGGAGTATCGTTTTTATGCATCAGATGAAAAAAAGAAACAGCGTTTTTTTGCATATCATTTGTATTTTGTGTGCCTGCCTGATCAGCTGCGCTGCGGTTTTTTCCACGGATTCTTCGGTGCCGGATACAATTGCTTCGGATTATTATGAAGACCTTGCGCTGGCAGAGGACGGAGTTTCCATCCTGGATCAGGTTTCTCTGCGCGGAAAACGCTGCACGCTCGACGGGCTGCATGTGATCTTTGAAAAGCCGGAGGATGAAGATGAGGATACGGACCCGCAGTTTCTCATGACGTTTGAAGAAGGGGCGGGGGTGGAGGTTCGTACAGTCGAGCTGATATTGGAGGAAGCCTTCCCTTATGATGTGACTTGCGTGCTTTTTTATCCGGATGAAGAAGGAACCTATGTGGAAGAGTGCTCTGTCACTGTGACGCTTCCGCGGGAGGAAACCAGGGTTTTCTTTGAGATTCCGGAAGAGCTTGGATATTCGGTGGAAAAGCTGCGTATTGACATTGATGAGGATTATACGATTCAGGACATCCTGATTTCAAATGAGACACCGGTGCAGGAGTACACTCTGGAAAAAACTTCTATGCTTCAGCGGTGGCTGCTTACGTTCGCAGCAGTGTTTGCGCTGGCAGAAGTGATTCTGTACTGTGCGCCGTGGGTGATGCAGGCGGCGGGATACTATCTGAAAAATTCCAAAAAGATCAATACATGGCTGCTGCTCCTGGCGGGGGCTGCCCTGGCGGGGAATGCGGCCGCGTTTCTTTTGTTTCATCTGACAGGCAGGGATTATTCCCAGGTTTGGATTGCGATGATCAGTCTGTGCAGCATCATTGCGGCATACCAGATCCGGCTTCTGGCAGCCAGAAAGGATTCTCTTGTCCCGGAAGCGGGCAGGGGAAAGATTACGGGCTACCGGATCCTGTTCTGGGCAGGGATTGCGGTTTTCTGCCTGTTTATCGCGTTTGAATGGATCGATGGCTCGGAAGAGATACCGGAGGTCGCCGGGCTGATTCGTTTCCAGTTTCCGTTTGTATTTGCCATAGTTGAAGCGGTTCTGTTTGCCCTGCTTTATCAAAAATATGTTCTGAATGTACGGGAGGAAAACGTCTCCTTTTTAAATATTTATATCGGGGTGTTTTTCCTGGCGGGGCTGGCTTATCTGCTGGTTTTCCTGCCCTACGTATCTCCGGATGAGCCGTCGCACTTTGCGTCCGCTTACCATGTGTCGAACCTGCTGCTGGGAAAGACGGGGCTGGTGAGCGGCGACCGGCTGTTCATGCGTGCGGAAGATTTTGTGCTGTATGGTCTGGATGAGGAAGCGCTCAGTTCGGAATACTATATGCAGGTCACAGAGAATTTCCGGTTTTTCGTCAGTGAGCAGGGGTATGTGGCCGCAGATGGGGCGATGGTCACAAACGCGATTTTTTCGTACCTTGTTCCGGGGCTTGGGATTACCCTTGCGCGGATGCTTCACATGAGCGGCACGATGACATTCCTGATGGGACGTCTGGCGAACCTGATTTTCTTTACCGCAGTGCTGCGTTTCCTGATGAAAAAGATTCCCTTTGGGAGAACGGCGCTTTTTGCCATCGCGATGATGCCGATGACGCTGCACATGGCCGCCTCGTATTCTTACGATGTGATGACATTCGGATTTGTCACACTGTTTGTGGTGCAGGTGATGTGCATGGTTTGCTCTCCGGAAACGCCCCCTCCCATGCGGTCGGCGGCAGAACGCGGTTCTGATGCAAAAATTGCTTCGCAATTCAGAACCGCTGATAAGGTCAGCCGGCAGGATTACCGGCAGTGCGTGATTTACGGGATTTTGATGGCGCCTTCGAAGATGGTTTATATTCCGCTGCTGCTTCTGATTTTCCTGGTTCCCTGGGAACGGCTGGGAGAGACGAAAAAAGAGGCCTGGAAAAAGAAGCTTGCTGTGGTCGGGATCAGCCTGGCGGTGACCTGTGTGATTATGGTCATTATCAGCCTGGTGAGCGCGGACTCGACTCTGCGGAAGATGGCAGAGCAAAGTGTCAGTGTGAATATGCTGACCTGGACAAATGAAGAGGGATATACGCTTTCCTGGGTGCTGGGGCATCTGGGCGAATACATTCTGATGCTGGCCCGCACGGTGGTCAAGATGATGGATTATTACTTCTTTACCATGATTGGCTCGAAGCTGGGCTGGCTGGATATCGATATCCCGCAGGTCTATGCGGTGGCTAGCTTCCTGATGCTGCTTCTGGCGGTCAACATCCGCGATGAGCGGTCGGAGGCGGCGCAGATTGGTTCCTGGCAAAAGCTGTGGGTTGCATTTTTGTGCGCAGGCTGTGTGTTTGCTACGATTTTGGTTATGACGGTCAGCTGGACGCCCGTGTCTTATGACTATGTCGCCGGCGTGCAGGGGCGCTACTTTATTCCGCTGCTGATTCCGGCCATCTGGCTGCTGCCGTCGCACCTGGTAGAGGTAAAGAGCGTTGTGCGCAAATACCTTGTTTTTGGGGCAGGGATGCTCAACCTGTGGACTCTGGTGTACGTCTTCGCACAGTATACGGTAGGGGCGTGAGAAAATATGCCGGGAAGCGGTTGCTGGTCACCTGTAGTGGTTAAGATAATGTAAATTGGTCAGAGCGGGAGCTGTAATACTTGCTGCGGCGTGTATGCCCGAATGAGGCAAGCCATAGGGAAAAGCCGGAGAAAGGTTTCGGAGGAGTGTAAATGGGACATAAAGGCAGGCCGGATGCGGAGAGTCATCGGGAAAATGCTGTGACGGAGAAAGAAAGCTCCGGGCGCAGCGGCGCGTTCTGGAATATGATGGGCAGCGGCATGATGTCGGCCAACACGGTTGTGCTGAGCATGCTGGTGTCAAACTTCTTTGAGCTGGGCGATCTGGGGCAGTTTACGCTGGCGCTTACTACCGCGCAGATTCTGTACTCGCTTGCCCTGTTTGGGGCGAACGACCGGCAGATGCTGGATTACGGCCATCGCTATCATTTTTCCCACTATTTCTGGACGAAGCTTTTCAGCACCTTTCTGGCAGCGATTGCCTGTGTTATTACACTGGCGGTCATGCGCGCGGGGGAGGCGACACGGAATTATACCCTCCTGCTGACCGGGTTTATGCTGGTAAATTCCTTTGCGGAGCTGTACCAGGCAATGTTTTTCCAGAACAATCGGCTGGATTTGTCCGGTAAATCGCTGTTTTTCCGCTATCTTCTGTCGACGGTAGCGTTTCTTGCGGTGGTTTTGCTGGGCGGTTCCGCGGTCATGGCCTGTGCGTGGATGCTGCTGGTCGACATTGCGGTGACGCTGTGGTGGATTTTCAGATATGAGAAAAAATACCGGGATTCGGGCTATGCCCCGGAGCCGGAACAGACGAAAAATCTGATAAAAGAGGTGTTTCCCCTGTGTCTCAGCGTCCTGGGCTCGCTTCTGATTATCAACTGTCCGAAATACCTGATTAATTATTATCTGTCGGATGACATTCAGGGTGCGTACAGTCTTCTGTTCATGCCGACGTATGTGATCAATCTTTTGGGCCAGTTTATCTTCAAACCATTTTATTCCCGCTACTCGCAGGTTCTTCTGGAGGAGAAAAAAGGCTTCCGTCCGCTGTTTTCCATGCACGCGGGAGCAGTCGCTGTATTTGCACTTGTGTGCGGGATTGGCATGTGGCTGGTCGGTGCGCCGCTTTTTCAGATTTTCTTTGGACAGGATCTTTATGCATACCGCGGAATGATGTTCCTCTTTGTACTGTCGGGCGGCCTGCTCGCGGTCAATCAGCTGCTGTACTATATTATGGTGATCCTGAGCAAACAGAGACAGATCCTTGTGAACTATGTGATTGGGCTGGCGGTTGGAATCCTCTCTGGGCTGTTCGCAGTGCCGCGGTTTGGTATCGCGGGCGCGTGGCTGTCATTCACGGTGGGGCAGCTGTGCCTGCTCGCGGGATATGCTGTAATCTTATTTCGATTTTTTAAGAATCGGTCGGATGCTTCGTAAACATATTGAGCAACCTTTCAGAATGGCACCGAAATTTTCGAGGAGTTTTTGCTGCTTTAGCAAATTAGAGCGTTGACTTTTTCGGCGCAGGTCTATATACTGAAGATATCACTATTTTAATATACCGCCCTCGCACGGAAGCGGAACATGGAGAGCCGAGTCGTGCAAAATCGCCCTGCGAGCGATGACTTGGTACCGTTCTCGACTTGCGCGACGAATCGGGACATGGCATGGTTGCGAATCCTACCAGTGGAACATGTATCGAGCGAATCTGGCCAGAATGTAACCTGCAGCAAAATATGCGGAGCAGTATGGGATTCAACTTTATGGAGGTGCAACTATGGAAAACATCAAGAAGTACATTGCGGAAGCAATCGGTACCTGTGTCCTCGTCACATTCGGCTGCGGCACGGCAGTGGCAGTCGGCTGTTCCAGCGAAGCGGGGAGCGGCTATCTGCTGACAGCGCTCGCATTTGGCCTGGTCATTGTCGCGATGGCGTACAGCATCGGGAACATTTCAGGCTGCCACATCAACCCGGCGGTTTCTATTGCGATGCTGATCCGCGGCCAGCTGGATGTCAAGGACTTCATTGGCTATGTAGTCTCTCAGGTGATCGGCTCTGCGGTTGGCTGCGTAATATTGGGAATTGTCTTTGGTTTCGACTGCGGCTTTGGTGCAAACCAGATTCAGGCTGGATGGACGAACGGGTCAGTTCCGGCAGCACTGCTGGTTGAGATCGTACTTACCTTTGTCTTTGTGATCGCCATCATCGGAGTGACCAGCAAGGTTGAAAACGCAGCGGTATCCGGTCTGGTCATCGGCCTGACTCTGACACTCGTACATATCCTTGGCATTGCTCTGACCGGTACATCGGTGAACCCGGCGAGAAGTCTTATGCCGGCGATCTTCGCGGGCGGGACCGCGCTGGCGCAGGTATGGATTTTCATCGTAGGCCCGCTCATCGGCGGAGCACTGGCGGCTGTGGTGTATGGATATCTGGAGAAGTGATGCTGATTCAAAGGCGAATGGATATATAAAATACAGAATTGGAAAGCGGAGGGCGTGTACCTCCGCTTTTTGTCCAAAGTAAAATAATAATATGTAATGAAATATATTGACAAAATCATTACAAATGATATATTTTAATCAAAAGAAGAAAGGAGAGTGGCATGATATGGCAACTGCAGTGAATGTTAATTTCCGCATGGATAGTGAATTGAAAAAGAATATGGAGGCAATTTGTGAAGAGATGGGAATGTCAATGACTACTGCTTTTACAATTTTTGCAAAGAAAGTAACCAGAGAGAAACGGATTCCATTTGAAGTATCTGCTGATCCATTTTATTCAGATAGCAATATGGCTCACCTTCGTCGGGGAGCTGCAGCGCTAAATGCAGGTGAAGGAGTGGAACACGAACTGATAGAGGGGGATGAATGAAGAAGATTTGGTTCGATGAAGCCTGGAACGATTATTTGTATTGGCAGTCTCAGGATAAGAAAACGCTTCGGCGTATCAATATGCTGATCAAAGATATAGAACGCAGTAATTTTGATGGGAAAGGAAAAGCGGAACCATTAAAAGGTGAATTGAACGGGTTCTGGAGCAGACGTATTGATGAAACGAATCGACTGGTGTATCGGATTAGCAGCGGATTATTGGAGATCGTTTCATGCCGAGGACACTACGATGATTAACATATTAGATAAGCAAACAGGGGGAGACACCCCCTGTTTAAATTTTATCTAAAGCAATTAGTTTATTTCTACACGCGTCCACACCTGCATTTCTGCTCCTTCCG
>Ga0192274_1026_pt1 | contig 35463 bp, 32 predicted proteins | sample Koala_Koa24_G3_FD_131266 | JGI IMG/M metagenome (GOLD analysis project Ga0192274, IMG submission 131266) | Enriched cells from koala feces incubated with labeled cellulose particles, San Francisco Zoo, California, United States - Koala_Koa2-4_G3 ... | reverse complement strand
AAGCATAAAAATGAAGAAGTTGATAGATGGAGCAAAAAGCCTTGTCAAGCTTTTAAAGATACTCAACAAGGCAATTATCGAAATAATTTCATTTGTAGGTTGGTTACTTATCTTAATAAAATTATTCGATTAAATATCATGGGAAGAGGAAATTCTCTTCCCCTTATAAAAAATTCTATCATATTTCTTTTGCGTTGTCAATATGAAAAAAAATAGTTTTACAAATAATTATTGAGATTATTAGATTAATAGGTTTTGTGGCTATGCTAATATTTCTTATTATGTTAATTATCAATGGAGGTCTTTAAAATGGAAAATGTTTTTGATGGTTTGCTATCGTTTAAGGAGGCTAGTCAACTTTGGAACTTAGACGATAGCACCCTTAGAAAAGCTGTTGCAAGTGGTAAAATCATAGAGGGCAAAGATGCTAAAAAGTTCGGTAAACAGTGGGTTATTACCATAGATGCAATGGAAAGAATTTATGGTAAGCAACCTAAAATTAAAGATTAATATTTAAAAACTCCCACCCATTTGAGGGTTGGACTTAGGGATTTTCTGAAACAAGCTAATTTTTGAGGACGACCTTTAAGCGGGCAAAAGAAAATACGGTCATGTAAGAGCAGAAATGCTTTTGCATGGCCATATTTTATGCTGTAAACATCACAAATTCAGTTCAAAATGATTGGTGGTATTACCCGCTTGCTATTCTGTCGATTAAGAGCGAATATGACACTACCCCAAGGGGGAAAATCACAGAAAACGGAGGAATACCAACATGACAATCAATTACAACGTAACGGGAACAGACCGCAAGGCGCTCGTCACAGCGATGGGCGAAATTCTGGATGTCAAGCCGAAGTACATGGGAATGCCCACAGCAGCCTATGAGGTGGATTACTTCACTGTCGACAAGAACGGAGCAGTCAGTTTTGATGACAGAGCCGATTCCGAGGAGATTGAAAACCTGCTGGAGCAGCTTGCCGAGAGGGGCTTCACTGCCGAGCCTACAGAGGTTTTAGAAGAAGCCGAGGACGAGGATGCCGCAGAAGAGAATGAGCCGCAGGAAACGACCACGGGGCTTACAATAACGGTTCCGCTCAACAAGGTAGCGGTCGGCACTCTGACCAACCTGCTGGACGCAAAGGGCAGTCTTATTAAAAAGGCTCTGGGCATTGACAGCCTGCCGATTGAAATCGGTGAAGATGAAGTTTCTTTCCCTTGGTTCACAGAATTGCCCATACCGGACGAATGCACAGCGTATACACACTTCATCAGCGCCCTCTGCGAAATGAGCCGGACGCTGAAACGTGTGACCGCAGTCGAGCACCCAGTGGAGAACGAAAAATACACTTTCCGCTGCTTTCTGCTCAGGCTGGGCTTCATCGGCGCAGAGTACAAACACGACAGAAAAATTTTGCTCCGCAATTTGGAGGGCAACTCTGCATGGAGAACGGGAGGTGGCAAGTGTGAGGTTTCCGAGTAAAGAGATTGTGGATGCCGTCAGGAGTACATACCCTGTTGGCACACGGGTAGAACTTGTGCATATGGATGATGTGCAAGCCCCTCCTATCGGCACACAGGGTACAGTTATCAGAGTGGACGATACCGCCAGCGTAATGGTGGCATGGGACAACGGCAGCGGACTGAACGTTATTTACGGCGAAGATGTCATAAGAAAGGTGAGCGACCATGACTGAGAAAATCAAGGAGCAGATTTTATCCATCCGTGACACCGGCAAGACCAATATGTTTGATGTAGGGATGGTGCAGCGCCTCGCCAATGAATACGGCTTTTACGAGTTGGTGGTGTATCTGGAGGAAAACCGCAAGGAGTATGTACACTTCATCCTGACAGGGGAACAATAGCAAGCAAACAGCACTCCATTGAGTTAGACTCCCTGGAGTGCTGTTAATCTGTCTACCCGACCGTAGTGATATTATATTTGCAATATGTCAGGGTGGAATTCTCTGGTGGACTAACCATATCTAAGTTCGCAACGTGTATGCCCTCTTTATAGACTTGTATAGTTTGAATATAACCGAGATGCTGCCCTGTGTTTTTACTACGATTCAGCATTATCTCAACTGTTCCGTTCATAGCAAAAGATACATCTTCAAACCTATAATTCTTTACATGGATACCGTCTTCTTGAAAATCCATCAAAAGCACTAATGCGTTATCGGTTCCTAACAGCTTGCCATCAATTCGTACACCATCGACATAATACCTATTACTAACTGGCGCACTATTACTAACAATGTCATTAATTGCATCAAGTACATCAAGATATTTTCCTATGAATTCTTCATAACCGTCCATCAACTCATTAACACTAATTTCGGAGTATTCATGGCTACGATATCGGAAACTTGGTATTTTTATATCCCTTTGTTCATTTATAACATCTGTAAAAGATGAATTTCCATAAAATGTTAACGTATGCTTGCTATAGTTGTTGATTGATAAAATATGCATCACCTTATCATCTTTCCATAAATCATTGCACTTATTTAATAAAGCTGATTCCGTTATTTTTGATGCTATACTTTTGGCACCAACAGAATTGACAGTTATTCCAAGATTCAGGGATGCATTTATATATTGCAAAAGACAATCCAAGACATTAGAGATATGCGAAACCCATTCTGCGGCGAGTTTATTGAGGAAGGTGTGCGCATTATAATTCCAGTTCAATATTTTAACACCATTATAAAACGGACTTTGATTGCTCTCTCGAATATTCTCTTTACCCACGTCCTCGTATAACTTGGCTGTTATAACGGCATAATTCAAATGTAGTATCGATGAATATAGATATTGCCATGCATCCAAAACATTTTTACTTTTAAGCAACTGCTGCTGAGTGTCTTGTTGATACTCTTTCATTCGGTCTGTATATTCCTGCTTCATGTTCTGTCTCCAATATAAGTTTATTTTTCACAGAATCTTTGCGCCAACTACATAAACGATGAGCTTGGCAAAACCTGTTTTGCCGGGATGAACAGATACTGCCACGGCTTATAATCGTTTGCACGGCTCCAATTTGTCGCTACCTCACAGTATTTGAGTGCACGATTTTTTGGCAATGACATCTTTGATTCCGGTAAACAATACCGACTGAATTTTCTGCGCATAACTTTCATACAGACCAACACGTTCTTTATAACTGTATGACTGCGACAAATTATAGTTTCTGGTGCCAATCACCTCTTCAACCAAAAAAACCGTTTTCACAATAGAAGTGCTGCATCATCTGTTTGTATATTTTATTTGCGATGTCCCGCTTGTACATCATCACAATATTCTGCATACCGTTATTTCCATACAGATTATCGTAGTGGTTGCAAACCTGTGTTATCAACTTAAACAGCAAAGCGGAGCATCTCTCATAATCAATTTCCGGCTTCTTGCGCAGTTCTTCCAGAATAACTTTCTGCGGGTGATAGCCCTCAAAATCGATTGTGCTGCCGTGAATACGCTGCCTGTCCTGCACATCTTCAAGATTTTGGATAAGCAATTCGTTCTTTATCGGTACATGGGTAAACTCTGACATATCGAGGTCAAAATCCACAAACCGATATTCTTCAACACCGGCATCCGTAACTTTGATTTGCGGAATTGGGATAAATTTCGACTGAGCTGCTCGATGTGTTTTTTCCGTCTTATAGCGCATCCATGCAGTAAACGGGTTCTCGTTTTCTCTGAATACGTCTCCGAGGTCTTTATCTGCCGATACCTTTTCACTGATTGTTTCCACGATTTCCTGTACTTACGTAGGTAAGACGCTGTGTTCAGGAGAAGTCTGAATGTGCTGCATAACTTCCTGCTCAATCAGTTCACTTGCCTTGGTAAATAACGCATCGCTCTGCTCTGACCTCGGCAGGCTTGTATGGGCATAAGCATCCTCAAGTGTAATGTTGGGCTCCAGATTCAGCGTCATCTGTGTACATTCAGTCTGCTCCTGCTCGATTTCTTCTACCTTAATCACATTGCCCGCTTTGAAAATAGAATCTCCTTTTTGCGCCTCGGCAAGTATATCTGCAAATTTATCGTGCGCTGTGAGCATAACGGCATCTACATCCTTATCCCCTGTGCGCTTGCCATAAGGCAGACGCAGCCCACGGCCTACCATCTGCTCCCATAAAATCTTAGAGGCAGCAGTACGCAGAGGGACAATCGTATACAGATTGTTGACGTCCCAGCCTTCTTTCAGCATATTAACATGGATAACGATTTCAATGGGGTTATCCGACCGCTCCACGGACAACAGGAGTTTTGTGTTTGCTTCACTCTCAGCACCTTTTTACTTAGAGTGTACCATAATCGTTTTGTTACGGTATGCACCGTCCCTAAATTCATCCGAACAAATAAAATCTTGCACCCATTCTGCATGGGCAGTATCCTTACAGACAACAAGCATAAACGGTTTTACAACAGGGACTGGATGTTCAGGGGTGCTGTGATTGATTGCATATTGCTCCAACTTTCTCTTTGCATTTTCGTGGCAGGTAATGCCATCGAGGAGCATCATTTTATCTAACTGTTCTTCGCCAAAATTATAGAAATCAATGTCAGAGCGGGTGACGGCAAACGGTGTCCTTGTATATCCGTCCGCAATCGCAGCAGACAATGGATATTCATATACCATATTCTTAAACGGAATCTGTTTTGAGCCTTTTGATACCAACGGAGTGGCAGTCAACTCCAATCCCAACAGCGGTTTCAACTCATTTAAAGCCTGTGCGCCTTTTTCCGCTCTGTAATGGTGTGACTCATCCATAATCAGCACCAAATCGGAGAGGTTGGACAAATATTGGTAAAACGAATCTCCTATCAGTTCGTTTACCTTTTTCATATCAGCCGTTTCTTTATCGAACTTGCCAATATTATAAATAAAAATATGGATATCGGATTCAAATAGGGACAGCGTCTTTTCTTTATAATCATCATCCGTAATAATCTGCGGAGGAGTAGAAAAACAGCCTAACCCCTTGAACACATATTTTTCGCTGTTCCAGTCACTGAAATCGCTTTTTAATTTGTCATAGATAGTCGTTCCGGGTGCCACGACAAAAAAGTTTTTAATATTATGCTGCGTATAGAGATAGGCGATAAAAGCGCCCATCAATCTGGTCTTACCTACACCAGTAGCAAGAGCAAAAGTCAGCGACATAAACTCCCGTTCAAAGTCCGAGCAGATAGGGTACATTGCGTGGACTGCTCCCAGTGCAGCCCGCAGATTCATACCCTTATGCAGATTAACGGAATTTACAATGTCATCTAATATTTTCAGAGAGTCCTCCTGCGGTTTCCGCAAGGACATAACACCGCTGATATAGTCGGTTGTATATTGACAGAAATCACTCCTCATCGATATCCTCCTCGTCCTCATACACCGGCGGGTGTATGATGTTCAGGTTATAATCCGATTTTCCGAACTCACAGCGTTCCAACAACATCTGTGGAATCTTTTTTACCATAATATGTTCATACGCTTTTTCCAGACCGCTGTCAAAGGAGCGGCAGGCAATGACCAGATACTCGTCATCCTCCATGGTGTCCTTGATGGAATCCAGATAGGCACTGTTCAGGTGACGGGTAGTAACAAACAGGTATGACTTTTCATTCCCCACTGACTGTTTCCAGAAGAGTGAATCATTCAGCTGGTAGGTAAAGCCCTCGTGCATCGCTACAGCGACAGCGAGCATATCAGCATCGTAGTCGCTGTTGATAACATATTCACCAAACGGGTCTTGGTTAATTAGAGACGGAGCAAGTTCATAAAAACGGTAACCGCCACCACCTTGCCAGCTAACAGATTTTGTGATGCCTAATTTATCCTCGCCAGCTATTACTTTATCCATACGGATTTTGCAATGTGTATAGGCGTGGTCGCCCATCTCGATTCCGATGTAACGTCTTCCTATTTTATGAGCGACAGCAGCAGTTGTACCAGAACCAAGGAAAGAGTAGAGGACAAGGTCATCCGGATTTGATGCTATGTGAATAATGCGTTCTATAAGGCGCTCTGGTTTTGGAGTATCAAAAGAAATACTTCCAAATAAAGCATTTACTTCGTTTTTTGATTCACCTGTATGACCGACTTCATCTTGTGGCCACCAAGTCCACGGAACAAGCCCTTTAGCGTCTTTTAAAAACTGTTTCCTACGAGGAACGCCATTTCCATCATTACCGAAAGTTACCCTATTATCATCGAGTGCCTTTTTGTACTCACTCTCGATGACTTTCCAGCAATTTCCTGCTGGCGGAGTATGCTTCTTTCCATTTGGTGCAGTAATAGTGTACATTTGATTAGGTCTAAATCCTTGCGCCAAAAGAGAAACTGATTGCCACGGTCCTCTTGGGTCATTATCAGGGTTTTTATATGCCTTCATTTGTTTTTCCGTTAAAGGTAGGTAATTGCGACTCTCCTTAAAAGCATCTTTGTTTTTTACATAAATCAAAATATATTCATGAGAATCTCCGATAGCTTCTCTGTTTTCTCTTGAATACCTCTTTTGCCACACAATTGAAGTTAAAAAGCAGCCACGTCCAAATGTTTCATCACATAAAACTTTTAGATAGTCTCGTTCATCGTCATCAATGCTAATCCATATACTTCCGTCTTCAGAAAGCAGGCTCCATAGTATCTCCAGTCTGGGACGCATCAAATTCAGCCACTGACTGTGTTCCAAATTATCATCATAGTGTTCAAATGCGCTGCCTGTGTTATAAGGTGGATCTATCTGCACGTTGTCTTTGATACAATCTACATATCTGCCATCTGCCAAGAATGAGCCGAAAAAGGCTTGATTTCTGGGCATTTTTGCTTGTACTGCTGCCTGCATCGGCTCACTCCTTTCTGCCGTTTCCGGCTGGTGATGTCTGCTCCCGACTTTTTAACTTACCCCGCAAATCTGAGGAGAGAGGAATAATTAAAAAGTGTGAGGAAAAATTAAAAGGTTCTATTTGCATCAAAAGCGTTCCTAATTCATTTCAATGTAGCTTCTCCAAAACTGCACTCAGTCAATCCTCGTTCTCCAGAGATTTCAGCGTTTTGCCCTCCACTGTTTTCCAACTGGTCAGTCCGTTTGCGCTCTTACCTATAACAAACATTGCCGCATAAGAAGGACTGGTGAAAAGCATATCTTCCTGTAATACGCCGTTCTCATCAATAGAAGCCGACTTCCTCCGTTGCTTAATCACTGCCGGAATCGTATCATCATCTTCAGGAGAAATCTGACTCCCTTGGAAAACTACAAAGCCTTCAGAAGTTTGACTCCCATCAGCTTCAACTTTTCCAACTTTCTTGATTGTCCGCTCTAAATGCAAATAAGCAATTTCGTCGTCCTTTGTTTCAGAAACAGATTTTTCTGGTGCAGGCTTACTCGGTATTGGCTTAAGAACATTATAACCAAGTGCATTGATAAGGACTTTCACATTATCAATGAATTCCTCCATCACATCTCTTTGAGAATCCTTCAACACGGTATTGTATGTTTTCTTGGTAAGCACAGTATAGCGTTTGCATTTCCTAGCAATCTCTACAAAACGATTTTCAAGGTAGCGGATATGTGCCTTGTTCAAATCTCGGCCAACAAAAACCACAGCCGTATTCCAGTAGTATTTTTCCTTTTCTGATTGGGAATCACGGAGATGCTGCAGCAGCCTCTCTTTGACATTTTCTGCCTCGCCAATATATACAGAGTCCGAGCCATCGTCCTCTTTACAGAAGAGGAAATATACACCTGGTTGTATCAAATCGTCAGAATCACATGATGCAACCTCTATTCTTGGTATTTTTAATGCTTTTCCGTTCCAGTTGGACAACTCCGCCGTAGTAAAACTATCAGCACTTCCGTTTACAAGGTACAATTCAATCGTTTTACCATATACCATCGCTGTGCCTCCTCTTTGTTATTGTCAGCTTTCCGCGCCAATGCCGAAGTACTTTTCAAAGAACACTTTCAGTTTGGAAATTATCATTTGCTTCTTCTCAGCACGATTGCCCCCGCCAAATCTGCTAACTGGTGGCATAATCTTATCAATATCTGTTCCGATTGTTTTTACCTCACCTTCACGGAAAGCAGTGTCGAGGAATTTCCTTGTTTCTTCTGGTTTCAACCTTTCTTCTTTAATAATCTGAGCTAGGTCGTTTTCCCTCTGTTCTGCAACGAAGGTGTTCCATTCGCCCATGACATCATCGACTTCATTCACACCAGCGATAAAAATTTCAATAAGGGCTTTCTTACTGCGGAGTTCAGGACTGGCATCTACGGCTTTCCTTATTGTGACAATTATCTCTTTATCCTTGCAGTTGCTGTCGTGGTACTTCTTGACCAACATAAGTATATAATCAATGTTAATTTCAATTTGCTTAATCAATTCGGTTTCAAAGATTATATCATCAGTAATATCAGTACTTTCCCCGCTTTCACGCTTGCGTTTCCATTCATCGCGAAGGTCTTGATAACGTCCAAGATAATCCTGTAAATCCCTTTCGGAAAGCGGATCGTCCTTAACAAAAGCATCAAACGAGGAGAGTATATTTCTCATCCGGAGAATATTTCCAAACAAGGCAATAAAGTCTTTCTGATTCTGCTCACCAATAATCTGCGGTTCACTTAGTGGAAAGCCTGCAGTCAAGTCATTTAACAAATCTTGATATCCTGGGTTGTATTCTCCTTTGTCATTAACAAATCCATCAAAATAGTCCTTGTAACTCCTCATGAGGACAATGCCGCCTGCATTTTCATCTCCAAATTTTGCGATAGAATCATCTACCCTCTTTTGGAGATTTCTAAAGCAGACGATATTACCATACTTCTTGACACTGTTTAAAATCCGGTTCGTCCGGCTGAACGCTTGGAGAAGCCCATGCATTTTCAGGTTCTTATCCACCCACAGCGTATTAAGCGTAGTAGCATCAAATCCTGTCAGGAACATATTGACGACAATCAGCAAGTCGAGTTCCTTGTTTTTCATACGAAGCGATACATCTTTGTAATAATTCTGGAACTTATCACTGGAAGTATCGTAGAATGTATGGAACATTTCATTGTAATCCCGAATTGCAGACTCAAGGAAATCACGGGAGTTCTGATCCAGCGCAGCGGTGTCTTCCGGGTTTTCTTCATCAAGGATTCCATCCACATCTTCCTCGTTTGGAGCATAGCTGAATATTACGGCAATTTTCAGCTTTTTCGTAGGATCTTCATCCATCTGCTTTTTGAATTCATTATAATACAACTTCGCCACCGGAATAGAGGCAACCGCAAAGATTGAGTTAAATCCACTCAGTCGCTGCTTGCGTTTAATCTCCTCAACCTTGCCACGGTCAGCAGATGCAACCTCCGAAATATTCGTGAGAGAGTTAAACACATAAGTCTTGTCGCCTCGATAAGTTTTCTGGTCAAAATGATCCAAAATGTACTTGGTGACATTGCTAATCCTCTTAGGGGCTTCAAAAGCTTTTTTCCTGTCAATATCCCATACTTCTTCGTCATCAATGTCGGCATCCGTATCCATGGTTTTGATATAATCCACACGGAAAGGCAGAACATTGCCATCATTAATTGCATTTACGATAGTGTAGGTATGCAACTTCTCACCAAAGGTATCCTCTGTCGTTTTAAAGTTAGCCTTGGATCCGCTCGGAAGATTTTCAGGGAATATTGGTGTCCCGGTAAATCCAAACATATAATATCGCTTGAAACTCTTTTCAATAGCCTTATGCATATCCCCGAACTGGCTCCGGTGGCATTCGTCAAAGATGATAACTATCTGTTTGTCATAAACAGGATGTTCCTTGTTCTTTTTAATGAACGTGGACAGCTTCTGAATCGTCGTGATAATGATATGAGACTTTGAATCTTCAAGCTGCCTTTTCAGGATGGCTGTCGATGAGTTGCTGTTGGCCGCACCTTTTTCAAAGCGGTCATATTCCTTCATCGTCTGATAATCAAGATCCTTACGGTCTACAACGAACAGTACTTTATCAATATACGAAAGACCGGATGCCAGCCTCGCCGTCTTAAAAGAAGTCAGCGTCTTCCCGGAACCGGTTGTATGCCAGACAAAACCACCAGCGTCTATAGTTCCGTACTTCTTGTAGTTATGAGCGATTTCAATTTTATTTATTATTTTCTCCGTCGCAGTAATCTGATACGGACGCATAACCATAAGAATATTTTCAGATGTATAAACACAATACTTTGTCAAAATATTCAGAATCGTGTGCTTTGCAAAAAAAGGTCTTCGTAAAATCAATCAAATCCGGAATCACCTTATTCTTTGAATCCGCCCAGTAGGATGTGAATTCAAAGCTGTTACTGGTTTTCTCCTTTTTTTGTCCTTGCAGACTTCGCATCCTTAATAGCATTGAAGCGCGTCGAGTTAGAGTAGTACTTCGTGTGTGTTCCGTTGGAAATAACAAATATCTGCACATACTCATACAAACCGCTGCCAGCCCAGAAAGAATCCCTCTGATAGCGGTCAATCTGATTAAAAGCCTCACGGATAGGCACGCCACGCCTTTTCAGTTCAACATGAACCAAGGGCAAGCCATTTACCAGTATGGTAACATCGTATCTGTTATCATACTTTGCCCCTTGTTCTTTGCCAATAACATACTGGTTGATTACCTGCAGACGGTTATTGTGTATATTCTTTTTATCAATCAGCGTGATGTTCTTCGTGAGGTTATCATCACGCTTCAAGACCTGCACATTGCTCTCCTGAATCTTTTGTGATTTCTCACCGATAGATTCATTGGGATTGGAGATGCACCCGTAAAAAAATCTGTCCCATTCAGAATCACTGAATTCATAATGATTCAATTCAGAAAGCTTGGTGCGGAGATTCTTGATTAAATCCTCCTCGCAGTGAATATCCAAGTACTCATATCCCTGCTCACAAAGAAGTTTAATAAGCTCCGCTTCAAGAGCCGCCTCACTCTGATATTGGTCAGACCTCTTTTTTACCGGTTCATACTCCGTCACCACCGTGTTTTCATTGGTAGCAGCTACAATATTATAAGCCACGGCTGTACCTCCTTCTGTTTATAATTACTTCACACCGCTTTCTCTCTAAAAGTCAGCAGTTTGTCTCTATAATACTCGTACTGTTTCTGGCGAGCTTCAATCTCTGCAGGCAAGCCGGACGAAATGTCATTGCATAAGGCATCAAAACGGTCAAGGGTAGAAACAATATGCTGCTGTTCTTGTATAGACGGAATAGCAAACAAATACGCTCCAAGTCTCTTCATATCCACAGATGCAAAATTTCCTTCATTCACATTTTGCTTACACCATTCATCCAAAATGAAGCAATGATAAAACATATACTTCATATCCAAGATGTCCCTGAATGTTTTCTTTAATGTCAGACAGGTAAAACGCTGGTTGCAAACAAAAGGAACCGTGATTAGTGCATGCTCTCCAATGGTCGCAGATGTAGCAATTATAATCGAGTTTTCCTCGAAAGTTTCTTTTTTGACAGCACTTTTGTTTATCTTTTGGATGGCATTGTTTAAAACGCGTCCATTTTCCCTAATGTCTTCCATTCTGAACCAGGGAATAGTCCCATTTTCCCAATAAGCCTTGTTTGACTTAGAAGGGGTATAACCACCCTTTATATCAAAAATACTATCAAGCCTAACTATAGCAATGCCAAACACATACTGGAAGAGCCTAATCAGCCCGTCTGTCTGTCTAGCGATTGTCGTCGATGCAATATCGAATGTCAAGAGCTTATCCCGATAAAATTCATATTGTTTTTTCCGGGCTTCAATCTCAGCTGGCAGACCGATGTTTAGGTCAGAGCAGATGGCATCGAAGTTATCCAGCACCTCTACAATCTTTTCTTGTGCTTGAATGCTGGGAAATGGAATTGACAACCGTTTAATTTCACCAGCATTCATGTTAGGCACACTGCTGCTTTTGCTCTCAATTTTTGTTGCTGACAGAGCGTGATATAAGTATCGCATATTCAATCTGTCCGTTTTGGGTATAAGCACCTTAAGACGAATAATCGGAGTAAAATATGCTTTTCTAAAATATACAGCTCCAGTGTTTGCTCCTATAGATGAAATTACCACCGCATCCTTATCAACCCTATATGAGCTGGAATATCCGTATATATCCTTTCCGTTGCCCCAAACCGCATAAGGATGATCTGCATCGCTAATTTCACCTTTTATACAGTCTTTAGGAGGTTCTCCACCCGTCATGACATCACACACATCACCTATCTTTACTTCCCCAACACTACAATCGTTTTTGAGAATGCATTCTCTATAATATTCATACTGCTGTTTTCTCGCTGTAAGTTCCGCTGTAAGCTCCGTGAAATTGTCCAGTATACGGACAATTTCACGCTGTACCTCCAAAGGAGGCACAGGAATCAAAAATTCCTCTGTGACAGGCAAAGATATTTGAGGCAAGGAACCCCTACCAGAAGCTGCATCCCTAAACTGTTGAATATTATTTTTGAGTACATAGTACAAATATTTTACCGATGTTTTATTATCTGTCGTATAAGCCCACATTTCATTTTTGAATGTAAAAGGCTTCTCATAATAAACCACATCAATAATGCCTCTTGATTGAACCAAAACAGCCGGGACACGAGTTATGTTGGCCTTTGGAATGTCTTTTTCACGGGCATTAATCACAGTCTTTCCACCTGCAAAAATTTTAATCTCTCCATCGGAATTTTCGATTTCTTTCATTTTCCCAGCAGTAATGGGAGTTCCCTTTAACCGAATATATACCTCTTTAACTTTTTTTGTACTCGACACCGTTCGGACAATATTCGAGCAACAATTCATCCAATCTACTCAATTTGATATATTACCTCCCAACTTAGCAAACTGCTTTTTCCATGCTCTGGATGGCTTCTTGCATATGCAATCATCAGACGTAAAAGCACAAATGCCAGGAATACTGTTGTTTGCACATATATCAGGATTATTTTGACGGCATCCATATGTTTGTGCTTCAGTATCTTGTGGATTCAATGGCGCATTGAACGGCACCTTTACTTCGCTCATGCCCCCACCTCGATTTCTACGATAATCTTGTCGATTTCGTCTCGCAAAACCTGTTCACGAGCTACAATTTCTTTTATCTCCGCATTCAGCTTTACGATGTCCACTTTCTCGCGTGTATCCTCCGCTTCCACATAGGTTGAGACAGAAAGATTATAATCATTGTCCTTGACCTCTTCATATGGAACCAAACGGCAAAAATACTCCTTGTCCTTGCGCTCCGCAAATGCGGTAACGATATGCTCAATATTATCATCGGTCAGTCTATTGTTATTCGTTACCTTTATGTACTCGTTGGATGCATCAATAAACAGTGTACCATTATCAATCTTATTTTTCTTCATTACCATAATGCAAGTTGCAATGGAAGTGCCGAAAAACAAATTTCCGGGAAGTTGTATAATACAATCCACGAAGTTGTTGTCAACCAAGTATCGACGAATTTTCTTCTCGGCACCACCACGGTACATGATACCGGGGAAGCATACTATGGCTGCAGTTCCGTTGGATGCAAGCCACGAAAGGCTGTGCATGATAAACGCAAGATCCGCCTTGCTCTTTGGTGCAAGCACGCCCGCCGGTGAGAACCGAGGATCGTTAATTAATAACGGATTATCGTCGCCCTCCCACTTGATAGAATAAGGGGGATTCGATACGATAAGTTCGAATGGCTCATCATCCCAATGCTGTGGCGAAATCAGTGTATCCTCGCATTCAATGCTAAACTTGTCGTAGCCAACATCGTGCAGGAACATATTGATTCTGCAAAGGTTATATGTAGTGACGTTGATTTCCTGACCAAAAAATCCAGTCTGTACTGCATCTTTACCGAGAACCTTTTCTGCTTTCAGCAACAGAGAACCAGAGCCACAAGCAGGGTCTATCCCGACGCTATCTTTGATACAAGAGGTTTCTGTGTAAGTCAGGGCAGAAGTAGATGAAATGCTTGAAAAACGGGCATTTCTGCGACTTCCGCTCCGTGCGCAGGCGGGGAAAATCCCACCGCTCGACATTCTGAAATTTTGTCTTACTGCTGCCGTCTGCATAAGTTTTGTCCCCACCTTCCTTTCCTTCAAAGCTATCGCCAAAATGTATGAGCTATCGCCAAAATGTGTCCCTATCATAGTTTCGCTCCAAAGAAGTCCTCCGCTATATGATTTAGTTGCTCAGCAATAATCGAGAACTCCTGATTTAAATCCAGCGTCTTTACATCAATTCTGTTCCCACTCATCTGATATGACTGATCCGGCTGTATGGTTTCATCCGTGCGGGCATACAAGAGCATACCTGAAACAGTATGCGGCTTGTCCACGAACTCCGTATCTTTATTTTTCACATAAGTGAAAATCTGATACATATTGTTCGAGTGCAGTGTGTGAACACCATACTGCTCCTGCGTCGTGTGAGAGTAATACTTGGCGTCTATAATCAACACTGTATCCTGGTAAGAAAGCATAATGTCACTCTGCATAACAGGCAACATCGTTCCGATGCCGTCATCCAACGCCCAACTAATCTGGGATGCGGAAACGTGTAATTGCGGAAACTCTCTGCTGTAATATTCAAGGATAAATTTCTCGTACAGCCGACACATCCGCTGCTCATCCACAAAGGACGCAAGCCTGTGTTCTCCATGCTCTGTTGTCAGCAGCATTCCCTGAAGAATAAGCTGGCATAGACTGATGAGCATCTGATATGTCTGGTTGTTCCGATGAAACCGAACCCTATCCCATTGGATGGAGGATGGCTCAATCAAATCAATGTCCGAGAAGTACAGCATTTCCTTTTTTAGAATATCCTTATATTCCGTGTCAACATCACGACTTCTGAGCAAAAGCATGACTGTCGTCTTCAGAATCTGATTCAGAAGATTATTCTCTGACAACTCATCATATTCGCAAGTCAGCACCTGCTCACGGGCAATCTTATGTCTTATGGTTCCAGGCATATCAATCCTGCCTCGCATAGTCGGAATATCCTCTGTTTTATTCTGATACTCCCGATACAGTCCTTGCTTTAACTGCTGCCCGATGCCCTTGCTCAAAATGGCGGCGAACAGATTTTGTACATTATCAAATTCCTCTGTCGCCATATCGTCGAAGTTTGACTTTCGTAAAATCTGAAAGGCATAGGACAGCATATAATATATGTTTTTTATCAGGATATTCTTATTCTGCTTCATTGAAATACCCCGTGCAGGATATTACTCCAGCGCTGTAGCTTTGCTGCATCGTCAAACCAGTATTCATCCAACATCGGGAGAATATCAAAATCTACAACGGCCTGCATCTTTTCATCCGTGCATTCCTTCCAATTACTGAAATAACTGTGGCCGATACAGAAGCCCTTTCCCAGCGACCTGTCGCTTGCAATCTCCTTATTCAGTTCTTTGATTTTCTCGATGAGCTGATTGAAGGTTTCATTATTCAGTTCATTCTGATACTGGACAAATCCCTCTGAATCAAAACCCGGCTCCATTTCAAAAAAGCTGAATCTACGGCGGAGTGCATAGTCAATCATGGCAAGGCTTCTGTCGGCTGTGTTCATCATACCGATGATATAGAGGTTTGCTGGCACAGAAAATGAAATTCCGTTATAAGCCAGCGTTGTTTTTGTGCCACGATAGTCGTTTTCAATCAGCATCAACATCTCGCCGAAAATCTTGCTCATGTTACCACGATTGATTTCATCAATGATAAAGAAGAAATCCTTTCCCAGCTGATTTGCAGCTTTCTGGCAAAAACGATAGAAAATGCCCGTCTTCAGTTCGAAGCCATCTTCTGATGGCTTATAGCCCATCATGAAGTCCTCATAGGAATAATTCTGGTGAAACTGAACGAATTCAATACGAGTATCATCCATTTCTCCCATGATGGAGTAAGCCAGCCTCTTAGCTGCGAATGTCTTGCCAACACCCGGTGCACCCTGCAAGATGATATTCCTCTTGTTTTTCAGCACTGCCACAAGCATATCATATCTCTGCTCAGACATAAAGACCTGGCTCAGGAAGTCATCTTTATCATATTTCTCTACACCCTGTTCAACAACCAGCGGATTTTCATCACGAATTAAATCCATGAGAAAATCGTACTCGCCCTTTGTCAGACTAAATAAACTGCCATTCGGGTTGGTGAAGAACTCCATTTTCTCCAATTCGGGAATGCTTTTTAGTGTAGCATAGTCAATAGGAGAAGCCAGACTCTCTACCTTTTCAAACTGAATTTTCTCGCCGTCCTGCTCCGCTGTTATTTTGCAGAGAGCAACAACCTGCTTGACGGGATTGGATTCATAACCAATCACCATATCTCCAGCTTTGATGCTGAGGAAATGCTGAAAAATTCGTCTCTTGTTTCCGTTATCATTATAAAGAGTGTATGACTGTGCTTCACCAACTTTCAGATCGGCAAAGCTCCAAATCTTCGGATTTGCATTCAGCCACCAATATCTGCAATCAGAGTCATCTGCTGTAGTGACGTATAAATCGACACTGGACAAGTCAAATCTGTCCAAGGCAGCCGCAAGCTCATCGCGCAGTTTCCAAATAAATACACCCTCATCATCTTTGTCAGCATTTCTGCCAACGTACAATATCGGCCACCATTTTATACTGTCATCTTCCGTGGACATGACAGGGCAGCCCGTTTTGTCTGCCACACGACGAGCCAGCGCTGTAGACCCACTATTATAAAAATTATGAGACTCCCCATACTTCGTAGCAAGCTGACTGCAGGTGGCCTGCCCGCCATAATCCTTCAGGCGTTTCATAATTTCCAGACTACTGTCCGTGAATACCTCGGAATCATGCAAAAGCTCCACCCAGGTATCCGTTGTGATTTCCGGCGAGTAATCATTCGGAAACCACTCCTGCGGCGCTGCAGATTCTTTCTGTGAATAATAACGGCTGATATAAAATCCCACATCAACAGTCAGAGTTTTATACTCCGGGTCAGGGTAGCAGGTTCCTGTAAGCTGCGTTTTAAACAGGCTGGTCAGTTCTGTATCGGTGCGTATATACTCACAGATTTCATCATAAAGGCTATAGAAATTTCTGAGGTTTTCCGTATAAGCGCCCTTTTTGAAGCGATAGTCACTGCCGAGTTCATCCGCTACCGTTTTGACCTCACTGTATTTGTAAATATAGTATTTATCAGGGTAGCGAAGCCACAGATAAGTGCTGATGGCGTTCTCGTACTGATAATGCTGGCTTGCACCATTTCCATACTTTTCGAGCAGGACAGAAGAATTGTTCTTGAACGCCATGATGCGCTCAATCACATCTGCGCTTTCATCAAACAAAGCAATAAACATTGCACGGACTTCTTCTGGCGCTGTCTTGGCGAATCCTGTAATCATCCTTGCTGGGAAGTTGTTTGCAGATGCCAGCAGATTATATGTTTTAGACAATGACCGCGAAAGCATATCTGCAAAATCCGTAGCATTGACATCCCAATTGTCCTGAAACGCCTTGATTGCCTCCCATTTATACTGTTTATTTTTTCCACTGAGTAGTGGTAAAATCCAGTTTGTATTTTACCAGTGCCTCTCTCAAACGAAACTTGTCAAACATCGTATCCCTCCTTATGCTTCACGCAAACTCTTATAAATCTCGTCCGTAAAAATTCCAAGAACCTGACGCTTTATTTCATCATTACTGAGCAGCAGAGAGAAGAAATCCTGATTCTGCGACAGTCCCTCAATAAGAGCATCATCGATATCATCGAAATAGGAAAACTCAAAATCCTGAACCGTATTGTTCTTTGCGCTGGTCTTGAGCCGCTCCGATTTCATCAGAATATCCCTGATTTGCAGCATTGCTTTAACCGCCACGTCGTTATCATAGGCTTTCCCTGTGCGGGAATTGATTTCCGCGATAATCTGGGAGAGCCTTTCTTCTTTTGCTTCGGTAAGCCCAAAGCTCTCGGCTGTTGGCAATTTTGTGACTGGTTGCGCTACCAGTTTTGTTTCTGTATGTTCTTCAGCCTTCTTCTGGACAAAATTCGTCGCTTTGATTTTTCCGTCCAAATCATAACCGCCGCCGGAATGCTTGATGTTTATGTAGGAAAGCAGATAAGTCATAAAATTATATTTTTTATGCAAATCCACATCCTCAAAACAGGACACCTGCAACATAAACTCATAGAAGCGGATAAAGCTGCGCATAAGGGATACAATCTCCATCTGCGTTTTCACGTCGTATGTCTCGATCATGTTCTTTGCCCGTTTGAAGTAGAAGGTCATTTTCTGCTTATCCTTGGAAGAAATCGTTCCTTTGTAGAGCAGTTCGTTCACCTTTTCCACGTCGTCTGGGTCGATTACTGTATACGCATCAATCTTTGCCTCGATGTCATAGATAGCAGTCGGAGTGACCGAGTTGGACAATAGCGTCGTCGTGTAGTAAGTCGAGAATGCCTCCGTAATCTCCTCATATGTATTCACGAAGTCCAGCACAAAGGTCTTTTTCTCAAACGGATGGCAAATGCGGTTCAGGCGGGATAACGTCTGCACAGCGGAGACGCCCTTCAGCTTTTTCAGCACATACATGGTGCAGAGCTTCGGCTGGTCAAATCCGGTCTGATATTTATTAGCAACCAGCAGAACATTATAATCATCCTTATCAAACTCTGTGGTCAGCCTGTCCTCTGGGAATCCATTCATCCCAGCTTCAGTATATTCGGTTTCATCATCCGGCAGATTCACCTTGCCGGAGAAAGCCACCAAAGCATGGATATCCGAATAGCCCTTTTTCGTAATGTAGTCCTCCAGAGCCTGACGATATTTAACCGCACCCTGTCTGGATGCTGTAACCACCATTGCCTTGGCATTACCTCCGAGTTCGCTCATTACGCTGGTACGGAAACGCTCCACAATGACCTCAATGCGCTGTGCGATGTTTGTCTCATGCAATTCCACGAACCGCGCAATTTGCCGCTTGGCATCGGAGGTTTTGCAGCGGGGATCTTCCTCTATCTCCTTGTTGATTTGATAGAAGGTCTTATATGTCGTATAATTTGCAAGCACATCCAGAATAAAGCCTTCTTCGATTGCCTGCTTCATAGAGTAGAGGTGGAACGCCTCCCTCTGTCCCTTGGTGTTTAGCCGTCCAAAGAGCTGCAAAGTCGTCGGCTTCGGCGTAGCGGTGAACGCGAACATAGATACATTCGCCTGCTTTCCGTTGCGGCGGATTTCGTCCGTAATCATATCCTCTGCATCCAGCTCTACCTGTTCACCGGCACCGAGTGCCTGAGTGACAGCTGCCATGTCCTTGCCTGATGTAGAGGAATGCGCTTCATCAATGATAACGGCAAAACGCTTCTCTTTTAATCCCTTGACGCTGTCCACGATAAACGGGAACTTCTGAATCGTTGTGGCGATAATCTTTGTATTGCCTTTCAGTGCAGCAGCCAAGTCAGCGGAGTTGCACTTTTCATCCATTACTCGAATCAGTCCCGCTTTATGCTCCAGCCCCATAACGGCTTTCTGAAGCTGACGGTCAACCACCACACGGTCAGTGACAATAATCACGTTGTCAAAGATAATTTTGTTGTCTGCATCGTGCAGAGAGGTCAAGCGATGCGCCAGCCATGCGATGGAGTTTGTTTTGCCGGAACCTGCACTGTGCTGAATCAGATAATTCTGCGCAGTCTTGTTTACCTGCACATCCGCCAGCACCTTACGGATAACGTCCAGCTGGTGATAGCGAGGGAATATGATATTCTCAGACCGCTTTATTTTTCCTGTTACCTCATCCTCTTTTTCTTTTGTCTCGATGAATATGAACTTGGAAATCAGGTCGAGTATCGTATCCTTTGTGAGGATGTCCTCCCACATATACGATACACTGTATTTATCCTTGTAAGTCGGATTGCCTGCTCCAGCATTGATGCCTTCACCATTACCCATATTGAAGGGCAGGAAGAAGGTAGCGCTCCCCGCCAATTTGGTGGTCATATAGACTTCTTCCAAATCCATCGCAAAATTTACAAGCACACCCGCCTTAAAGAGAAACAGGCGAGTCTTGGGATTTCGGTCAGTACGATACTGATAAATCGCATCCTGATAAGACTGCCCTGCGGCATTGCATTTCAGTTCGAAGCTTATGATCGCAAGACCGTTCAGGAAAATAACCAGGTCGATGCGCTCGTCATCGCTGGCCCAGACCTCCTCCATGACAGAGAAGATGTTTTTCTCATACTTCGCCAGCAAGTCCTTGTTGAAAGTGGTGGCTGGCTTAGTGTACATCAGATTCAGTGTCAGGTTGGAAATCTCGATGCCGTGCTTCAGCGCATTCAAGAGACTGCCGCGTGTCTTTGTCACTTCCGCTCCAATAAAGCTGACGATGGTATCCTCCAGGTCGTCCTTGTAGATTTTCCGAAGGGTCGCCATCTCATCCGGCTGAGTATCGTTCAGAAAGCGGAACAGCAACTCACGGTCGCAGGCAAAATAGCGGTCATAATTCGTCGCTTTGCGGATTTCATAACCGTTGTCCTGTGACAGCCGCTCTATAATAAAATGCTGATATTCTTTCTCGGTTAAAATTTGATTCATAATACAGGTACCTCCTTCTTTCCAGTCACATATTCGTAAATGAGCGATTTCTTGTATTCGGCAAGTGTATCGAGCTGTGCCTTTTTATCTTGGATAGCACTGTCGATTTCCTGACACCGAGAATCCAAATACTCCGCTATAGCATCCTGTTCATCAAGGGACGGCTCAAATACCATCAACCGAGAGAATTCAGAAAAATTCAATCCCTGCCTTACACCATTTCCCATATTGTAGAACACTTTCATCACATCAAATGCATGAAGCAAATAATGATAGTAAGCTGTGTTCAAGGGCTTAATTGCTTTTAGAGCAATGTAGGCAGAAGTAATGATGCCGTGTTCCTTTGCAAGTCCAGTCCGGAGGCTACGTTTATCATTTTGAAGGTCCGTTGGACGGATAATTATATCTCCAGCCTCTATTATGTTGTACGTGTTAAAGCTCTCCGGCAATAAACCACCATTTGAATTTATATTCTTGCGGATGATATTTCCGTAACTGAGTGAGAGCAAATTATCCTCTTGCCCAAGACTGTTTTTTGTTTTTACGCTCTCCAAAATAGCAATACAGAGGATGGATTGCCCAAGATGCTGGTATATTACCAACATACTCGATTCCGCTATCCTTCATCTCCGCATCGGGATTCAGCCCTTTCGTGACCGCCTCGGTGATGACGCTACGCTTATATTGTTCCAGCGTCTCAATCTGCGTCTCGATATCAGCAGTGAGAGTATCAATTTCAGCGCACTTGCTATCCAAGTAATCGGAAATACCTTTCTGTTCTGTTGGTGGAGCAATGGGTATAAAAAGCTGTCCAAACTTATCCATAGGAATCCTCATACGAATGGTATTGAGTTTTCCGTTCCCGGATTCTTTAATGAGTATTCCATTCCCAAGACCATAAAGACTCCTCTGAAACACTGTTGTCTGGAATATGTAATTGTAAAAACGCACGTCTTCATTTACGTTTGAAGGACGAAGCATATAATATACTGGGCTGACACATCCAAAGTAAGATGACAATCCAACAGAACCCGATAGTATATTCATGCTGTTCATAACAATATCACCAGGATATGCCAAACGATATGCGCTGACATCTTCTTTTGGTTTGTTCCCGCCACCTTCTTTTTGGTCATATGGAATTACTCCCTGTTTTGCCGTCAAAGAAAGTATATCGGATGTCCTGACAGGATTGTTCTTTTCAATTCTTTCAAGCAAACAATATTTGATTTTTTTCAATTTCCAGTCAGCCGGATACTGTCCAAGCCACTGTATTCCACTATCTTTCATTTCACGCATATCGGCACCACCTCACTCAAACAGCCTTGCCACGCGCTCAGACACTGACTTCTCCAGCTCGACGAATCGGCTCTCCAATTCTTCGCTTGGTGTCGGCTGCTGGTATTTATAGAAATACCGAGTGAACGGAATCTCAGCGCCGGTACGGATGACGGGTGTTTTCTTAGAAAGGTCTTCCTCAAAGAAAGCCTTTGCATCTGGAATATGAGGGAGAACCTCTCGTGCCATATAATCGTCGATGCTCTCCTCGAATTTCACGATTTCCGTATCCTTGGTTTCTTTGTCGTAGATAATGTTGCCTTTTTTGTCTCGCTGAATTTCCGCCGACTTATCCATTACAGATAGTCCGTCTGCAATCTTGGTAAGCAACTTCTTATCTGTGGTCACGCCTTTCAGAACCGCCGCCAGTACAGGCTCAAATGCACTTGGAGAAAGATATACGGAATCAGAGACCGCCGCTGTCAGGGTTTCCACGATAGAATCATACAACGGCTTGTTCTTCTCGTAATTCTCCAGCTTTTTCTGCTCCTTGCCGGTCAGTTCTTCGGCATTCTCCAGTTCCGCTGCCTTCGCCTCATCGTAAAGGCCGGAAAGCGAACCCTTTGAGAGCATGGTAGCAATCCGCTCCTCGGTAATAGCATAGCTGCGCTGAAGCGGCTGCATAACTACATACTCCCGATAGATAAACTCCGTATTGCTATAAATCTTGCAGTATTCATTTTCAGTGAAGTCCGCATACAGCTTTGTGATGGCAGAGCGGTCCTCAGGGGAAATCTCATTCTTTTTGTCACCCAACGCCTTGCGCAGCTTATGATAGATGTTCGACGCATCAATCAGCTGAATTTTGCCCTTACGCTCTTGGCGTTTGTTTTTGGACAGAACCCAAATATAAGTGGCGATTCCCGTATTATAAAACAGGTCAGTGGGCAGAGCGATAATTGCTTCAATCAGGTCGCTCTCTAAAAGCCAGCGGCGAATCTGACTCTCGCCAGATGCCGTACCGCCGGAAAACAGCGGAGAGCCATTTTCGATGATAGCGCAACGACCGAGATTATCATCCATCTTGTCGATAGCAGACTGCAAGAACAGCATCTGCATATCGCCGGAGCCGGGCAGTCCCGCACCCCAGCGACCGTCCAGACCTTTGGTGTATTCCGCTTTGACTGCATCCTCGACACCTTCGGCAGCATCCTTGCCTCCCCAGGAAGTTCCGAAAGGAGGATTTTCCAAGACAAAGCGCATCTTTGTGCCTTTGAAGCGGTCAGCTTTCATGGTATCCTGATAGCAGATATTTTCTGCATTCTGACCCTTAATCAGCATTTCCGCGAGACACATGGCATAGGACTCCGGATTAATTTCCTGCCCGAACAGACGGACGTCTGCTGTGGGATTATAACGCTTCACGAAGTTGTATCCCGTAGAGAGCATACCACCAGTGCCACAAGCCTGATCCAAAATTGTGATGACCTTGCCGTCGTCGAAGATATCGTCGCAGCCTTCTGCCAGCAAGATGTTAACCATCAGCTTAATGATGTCTCTGCCAGTATAGTGATCACCAGCCTCGGCGTTTTCAGAAAATTTCCGAATCAACTCCTCGAATATGTATCCCATCTTCACGTTGTCGATGGTGCGAGGATTCAAATCCAATTCCGAGAATGCCTTCACCACAGACAGCAGGCGATTGTTCTTGTCCATCTTGTCTATTTGTTTGAAGAAGTCCAGACCTTTCTCGGCAGAAAGCAGAATTTCACTCACGTTAGGAGAAAAGCCTGTAATGTAACTCTTGAAATTTGCAGCGAGATGGTCAGAGTCGTTGCACAGCTCCGCCAGATCATATTCACTAATGTTGTAAAACTGGAAGCCGGAAATACGATACATCGCCTTGGGCGGAAAATTCGGATTCTCCTTGTACTTGTCCACGACTGCCTGTTTTGTCGGTGCAAGAGCGCACTCAAAGCGCCGGATGATAACCATCGGAATGATAACATCCTTATACTTGTCGCTCTGATAAGGTCCACGCAGCTTGTTTGCGATAGACCAGATAAAATTCACTTCTGTTGATACATCAATGGGGGAATCATCCCACATTGCATCGATTACTGTATTTCCAGCCATTTTTTCTATACCTCGCTTATCTTGAGCCTTCTTGCTCAATTCTCATTTTAGATTTTTATGTGTTCCATAATCAGGACTCCGGGAGCTTTCCCATCATCATATTGTAGTGCTGTATCTGACCCAAGGCATCAAAGATGAGCTTGAATACATTCTTATATGCGTCGACATCGTCGGTGTCCTCGATATAATTCATACCGTCTCCGATATCATGCGCACTATCAATATAGGTCAGCAAAGACATCGCCAGCTCATAATTGGTGGTGTCTGTCTGCCCACCCTCCAGAGGAACAATAAATTTATTTCTGTATTCATCCGATTCCAGAATCCGCTCCCGAAGGTCATCGCCTTCATATCCGCAAAGCTGCAGAAAGTAATATTCAAGAATCCGACGCATCACGTTCTTCGCCGTATTCGTTGTCTCCACTTTCCGCAGTTCGTCCCAGAGCGCTGCATAGGAATTCTGAACCGGATTATAGTTCTCCTCCTCAGTAGGTGCATCCGTCTTCTGCCTGATACACAGCTTGACAGTAGAGTGGTTGTTTTTCTTTCTTATCATATAGAAAGATGTGCAGTCATAATATCGAGCCTGCTGGTATGTAATCTCCTTATGGAAGTACACATTGTGTGTCAGAATGAATATCTGCTTGATATAATTTCCCGACACCTTCTGATTCAGATAGCTGGTATTATTCCGGCAAACGCTAATCATCTCCCGAACGATACCACTGATGAAGAACAGCGAAGTAGAATCCATGCTGGACACAGGATCGTCAATCACGACGATTTTATCTTTTACTTCCTCACTGTTCATACTTCCGCACACCATCTGGTGGAAGTACAGGAATGCGATAAAATTGCGTTCTCCTTCGCTCAAGTCTTCTGCGACATCACCATTTTCTCTGACCACTTCGTAGGTGTTGTCGACCCCTTCTTTAGCACGGAGACTGAATCCCTGAAAACCAGATTCCTTCAGCATCCTGTTTATTGTGTTCATTGCATCGGACGTATTGACGGTCTGCGAATTCAGATGTGCAATCTCAGTTCCGACATTACGGATATCCTTTTTCAACTGTTCCACTTTTCTGGAACTGTCTGAAGCCGCCTTTTCAAGCGCAGCTTTTTCTGCACGATAGCTTTTAATATCGTCAGCCAACAAAAACGCAAAATACTGCATGATGTCGGTTTTGCATTTGTTCTTGCTGGCACGTCTACCCTTAACCACATCATTGTTGGCCTTGATTTTCTGATTAATAGCATCAATCAGATTACCAATTTCAATCAGGAGAGAATCCGTATCCTCCAACGATATAATTTTAGAAGGCTCACTGACTTTCTCAGCAAGACGCTGATTATTCAATTCGATGCTACGCTCAAGCAATGTCAGCTTAGCCTGATATTCTGTCAAATCGACTGTCGGAAGTACATCTGACATATTACTTTTCAGAGTTCTGATAATTCCGGCTGTTTCACTCTCATAGGTCTTACGGAATTGTGCAATGCTCTGTATGTCCTGCTGATATTGCTCATCAAAACAAGCTGCAATTTCTGCCTCAAAATTGGGTGGCAGAGTCTGTTTGCAGTAAGGACATTTTCCATCGGTCATCTTTCCGTAATGGTCATGTCCATTACGCACCTAGTCGGATGCATTGATGGCTTTCCAGAATTTTGCGAATGGCGTATCGCTGCTGCTGACGATTACTTTGTCCAGCAGTTCTTTACCAGGAAGTTTCCCATATGTCGATGTAGTCGCAACTCTTGAAAAAAGAGGATACTCCCGTGTTGTGTCGTCAAATGCAGTATCACAAAGCCTTTTCAACTCTTCGATGTCATGTTCCGTAGGATTTGCTTCTGCAAGCAGAGCATCAACAAAACCTTTTTTCTGCTTCTTGCCAGCCAACGTGACATCAAAAGCCTCACGAAGCGATTTTGTCTTTTTGAAACAGTCATCCTGGAATGTTACCAGCAATCTTGCAGGCGCACCCTGCTTTTCCTGCAGTTCAGTAGTAGCTGCAGAATAATCATCCTGCATTTTCTTCCTCTCGGCTGTCTTTTCTTCAACCTTCTTTAATATCTCGATGTTCACCTTATTGACAGTAAACACACCTCTCAAATTGCCATAGCTTGAAAAATGGTCATTAATAAAGTCCTGATTGTACACGTGCAACTCGAAATCAGAGGCAGTGTGACCATCTGACCATTCTACGCCGTCTTCCTCTTGGATAGCATGGAGCAATCGACGTTTTACCGGTTCCGTTATTCCCATAAAAGAAGTTTATAAAAGTAGGCCGTTCTATTTCAACATCATGAAAGGTCGCTCTATTAACCTTTATGCTTTTGATTGGCGCTGTAATTTTATCAGTCATTTTTTGTCCCCTCATTCTTTCCAGACGATTCACTAATTTTCCCTTGACGAACCCATTCATCCACCTCTGAAATTTTAAATTTATATCTCTTTCCCGCACGATATACGGGCAATTTTCCTTCTTTAATCCAAGTTCGAACGGTATCTTGGCTGATGCTCAGATGTTCTGCAACATCCTCCAGATTGACCCATTTTTCCACTTGCATTTCTTCATATTCCCGACTCATGATATACCTCCAAATTTCAGTCTTTCTGGCAGCCGCACTAAAAGCTCAGAACACGGCATTCCACTTTATTTAACGCTTCCACAAGATTTATTCTTTTAATATCCCAATGTATGTGATCCAGCTCATTTACAGCCCACGCTGATTCAAGCCGAAAGGCAGACAAGTTGTCATTCAACAACTGCTGGGGAACTGGGGATAGAGATACAAATGATACCATGATACCACATTCGATTACTATCGCATCCAGAACATACCCAAAGTACGCCTTGTGATCTGTATCTGTATATTTTTGATGATGATTCTTCTCTGTAAAAATTGCAGGGAACTTTTTTATTGTAGCAACTCCATCAGGCAATAGTCCTGCACATTTCTGTCTCAGGTCAATCGGTGTTGTCTCAGTCATGGCTTTGTTCTTCTGTACTATAAAAGATGCGCCATTGTAGCAGCCACTGTCCGAAACAAAGAGATTATAACAGCTGTAATCAAATTGGATAGCCGTATCTATGGCATCCGCTCCATATCGTTGTGAGCCTCCAGGCATTACAATCATAGCCTTGGTATCATGATAATGCTCGACATTTCCGACCTGTGTACTGTTGTCACCATATTGATTAAATTCTGTCGGGACGGGATGTGATAGCGTCTGCTGAAGCTGTTGCTTCGAAGTTGTCTGTAATTCGTCACTCATCTTATTCCCCTTTTCCTCCTGCAGCATAGTAATTTTCTATGTTCCCAATCTGTGTACAGTTATTTCCATTCTGCGTAAAATTGAATACAAGCGGATTGTTTACATTCTGCTGCAATGTCGAAGGTGTCGGCTCCTCCACTGAAGGTTCTTCCGTTATAACACTTTCTTCAGATGTAATAGTTTCTTCCTCAGCCTCTGGTTCCGTATCGGATATTATACATCGAGAAATCTGTATCTTCCTGTTCAAAGCATTACCCATTGTGCCGATGTATTCCCGACGACCGCCATTCTGTGAAGGACACCACTCATCAAATGTGTTGCGTCCGATAGTGTTTCCTTCTTTTCTCAGCAACGCATAATGCCAAACGCCAAGCAGGAAGGAATCTATACAGAAATTCGTTTCTGATTTTATATCAGCCTTGCTGACTGTCTGACCATCTTCGCAAATGTAGAACGGTTGAGTATCTTCAATCGAATCATCTTGGTCGATTAAATCAAGCAGCGCCCGAACCAACTTAATATCCTTCCCAATACTGCCACCCACATCTACAAATCTATCCACGAATATATTCATTGCTCTTAAAGTTTGACGATATTCGTGCTGCACCCTGTTGTCAAAAGCCTGTCGAGCTTCTTTATCTCCAAGCATAAAGAACGTGCCGCCGTTAGTCTTGCAGGATTTGAATTCGAAAACATTTCCCTTTATAGTTTTCTGCATTTCAGGCCAAGGTTCTTTTATGTCAGGAACCACTACCTTTGCCAATCCAAGGAGTGCTTCTGGCTCTGATAGGCCATCAGTATCTCCGAGGTAATGTTCTCTAACACCCATACGCTGTCCTCTTGCTTCTAAAAGCAGTGTAAAAAAGGTGCCGCCACAGAGCCTCGGCTTATCGTTTTTTGTCATATATTGTCCCTCTTTTTCAAATACCAACTCTACCAACTCAACTAACTGTTCCAACTACTGGCGGCAGAACTTAGCTAACTATTGGATGTCCTTGTGAGCAATCACAGGGACATTTTTTATGATTTTGAGGTCAAGGATTGCAATACTGCAAATCCCAACAAACCCCACTAAAACAGTATATCACATATCAACGCGAAATACAATGGACGTTCTGTGAATACTGACTATTCGAATCAAAAAAATTGCCCCCTGTGAAAGCCACAAATCCAAATTCACAGGAGGCAATCAAAATGTCAAAAAAAGACAACACACGATTCATCTACAGTAAGGCTCTGGGCGAGAAAATCCCTGTCTCAGAGCCGGAGTACAGGGACTTCTACAAGGAAGTTACCCGTATCCGCAAGAGAGAGCAATATCATGGCCGCTGTTTCTGCCCTAAGAAATACATCTGGAGCTGCGACGGTGACTGTGACATCTGCGAGTATCACAGAACCGACACCCTTTCTCTCGATGCAGAGAACACCGAAGATGGTACCAATCTCTACGACATGGTGGAAACCGCCAGCATGGAGAATATCGTCGAAGACAGGATGCTGCTGGAACAGCTCATTAAAAAATTCAGGCAGCTCGACCCTGACGCAGACCGCATTATTGAAATGTGGACTGATGATTATAAGACTTCTGACACCAAAATTGCGGAGGCACTCGGTAGGCCGCAGCGGACCTTTACCGACCAAATGAAACGGTATCGAGATGAGTTCCGCAAACTCCGTGGTTATTAAAATGTAGACTAACCACTCGGCTGTCGGCTGATATCCACTTTCAGTCGGCAGCCGAAATCTTTTCTAAAAAATAATCCGCTCAAATCCTGTCCTTTTCTCCAGTGGAGAGTGAAAGGCGCAAGTGACACAGCCTTTCAGAAACAAGGTGAAGAATGATGAGTCAAACCTGTCACGACACTGGCGGACACGATGATGAGCTGGTTGAGGTTCTTACCGAAATTAGCAGAGTATCCGCACGAATGGCGAGGGATGTAAAGATCCTCGCCGCACACAGACAATCCAAGGAAGGAGGACAATCGCATGAAGATGAACGAGATGGCACAGAACATCGAGGAGTTGCGTGCTGCTGCCGCTGCTATTTCTGATATAGCAGACTGGTTGAACACTCAGTTTGGTGGAACGGATGATAAGCCGACAGTTGAAAAACCGGCTGTCGAGCCACAGAGTCCACCCAAGCCGAAGCTGACACTGGAACAGGTCAGAGCTACTCTGGCAGAGAAATCCCGTGCCGGTCACGCTGCGGAAATCCGCGCTCTGCTTCAGAAATACGGCGCTGCAAAACTGTCGCAGATTGACCCGGCAAATTATGAAGCCCTTTTACGGGATGCGGAGGTGCTGGACAATGCCACCTAAAGCACACGCAATTTTATCCGCATCCTCATCCGACCGCTGGATACACTGCCCGCCATCGGCAAGGCTCTGCGAAAGCGTCAGGGATAAAGGCTCCGATTATGCTGCTGAGGGCACCGATGCCCACAGCTTCTGCGAACACAAGCTGAAATCCGCACTGAGTATCAGGTCGAAAAACCCTACAGAGGACTTAAGCTGGTACGATGCCGAGATGGAGGACTGTGCTTCTGAGTACGCCTCTTACATCATGGAACTGGTAGCCGAGGTCAAGAAGACCTGCAGCGACCCCATTGTTCTCATTGAACAGCGGCTGGACTTTTCCATGTACGTCCCTGACGGCTTCGGCACCGGCGACTGTCTGGTAATCGGCGACGGTACGCTGTATGTTATCGACTTCAAGTACGGCAAAGGCGTGGAAGTGTCGGCGGAAAACAATCCGCAGATGATGTGTTACTCCCTCGGAGCCCTAGATCTATTCGATGACATCTACGATATAGATGCCGTCTGCATGACGATTTTCCAGCCGAGGCGCAGCAACATCAGCACCTTCACTATCCCAAAGGACGAGCTTCTCTCCTGGGCGGAAACGGTGCTTGCTCCAACCGCACAGCTTGCCTACGACGGCGAGGGTGACTTTGCCTGCGGCGACTGGTGCAGGTTCTACAAGGTCAAAACCGAATGCCGTGCAAGAGCCGAAGCCAATCTGGAGATGGCAAGGTACGAGTTCAAGCAGTCACCATTGCTTACAGATGAGGATGTCGAAGAAATCCTCGGCAAGCTGGATGAACTGACCGCATGGGCATCCGACATCAAGGACTACGCTCTGCAGGCGGCAGTCAGTGGAAAGAGCTGGCGCGGCTACAAGCTGGTCGAGGGGCGCTCCAACCACAGATACACAAGCGAAGCTGCTGTGGCGGACGCCGTTACTGCTGCCGGGTATGACCCATATGAGAAGAAGCTCCTCGGTATCACGGCAATGACCACGCTGCTTGGCAAAAGCAAATTCAATGAACTCCTGGGTGAGCTGACTTATAAGCCCCAGGGCAAACCGACACTCGTGCCGGAGAGCGATAAGCGTTCGGCAATGACAACCATTATGGATGATTTCAAGGAGGAAATTTAAAATGGCAAACAATACTAAAATCGCAAACCCTATGAAGGTAATCACCGGCAAGGACACCCGCTGGTCCTATGCAAACGTCTGGGAGGCAAAGTCCATCAACGGCGGCACCCCTAAGTTCTCTGTGTCCCTCATCATTCCGAAGAGCGACACGGTCACGGTAGGTAAAATCAGGGCGGCTATCCAGGCAGCCTATGAAGAGGGTCAGGCAAAGCTCAAAGGCAATGGTCGCTCCGTCCCTCCGCTGACAGCGCTGAAGACCCCGCTGTGCGATGGCGACACTGAGAGACCCGATGACCCCGCCTACGCTGGCAGCTACTTCGTCAACGCCAACAGCACGACTGCTCCCGGCATCGTGGATGCTGACCGCAATCCCATCCTGACCCGCTCTGAGGTTTACTCCGGTGTGTATGGCAGGGCAAGCATCAACTTCTATGCCTTCAACTCCAACGGCAATAAGGACATTGCCTGTGGACTCAACAACCTTCAGAAAATCCGCGACGGCGAACCGCTCGGCGGCAAGGCAAGTGCGGAATCTGACTTTGCTACTGATGACGATGATGATTTTCTCGACTAAGAAAGGACGGTAAAGCTATGACAACGATTCTCTGTTATTTTATGCTCATCTGTGTCGCAACACTCTGCATCTCCCTCGTCGCGGGGACAATCCAGAGTATGTACGATGAGTACAAAAGGGACAAACGTGCGGAGGCACAGGAAAAGCGCGATACTGAGTATCACCGGGAGCGTATGAAACGTGAACAGGAAGAAGCGGCTCATAACCTGGAATACCACGAAAAGCGCATGAAGGAACTCGAATAATTAAGCTGGGCGGCGGAGATATATTTTCTGCCGTCGCTCTTTTATATGACAAGGACGGTGTATATGAAAAATCTCAGTATTGATATTGAAACCTACTCCGGCGCACCTCTGCAAAAGTGCGGTGCATACCGCTATACAGAGGATCCGGATTTTGAAATCCTGCTCTTTGGATATTCTGTGGACGGCGGTGATGTGCGTGTCGTAGACCTTGCCTGCGGAGAGACGATTCCGCCGGACATCATAGCAGCACTCACGGATGATTCTGTTACGAAATGGGCATTCAATGCTTCTTTTGAACGAATCTGCCTGTCTCGCTATCTGTCGGATATGGGTATCAGCCTGGACCCGTTCCATGATAACCATGAGCTGTCCACGGAGCTTGCAAAATACATGAACCCTGAAAGCTGGCGCTGCTCTATGATATGGTCCGCATACATGGGGATGCCTCTCTCCCTTGAGGGTGCCGGTGCCGTGATGGGACTGGAAAAGCAAAAGCTGACCGAGGGCAAAGACCTCATCAAATACTTCTGTCAGCCCTGCGCACCTACCAAAGCAAACGGCGGACGCACCAGAAATCTCCCTGCCCATGCTCCTGACAAATGGGAGCAGTTCAAACGCTACAATGCCCGCGATGTAGAAACCGAAATGGGCATCCAGAAGCGGCTTGCCAAATTCCCTGTGCCGGAATTGGTGTGGGATGAATACCATATCGACCAGGAAATCAACGACAGAGGCGTCCGTCTGGACATGGAGCTTGTGCGACAGGCTATCGCAATGGATACACGCTCCCGTAAGGAACTGACTGCTGCCATGAAGCGGCTCACCGATCTGGACAATCCCAACTCCGTGGCACAGATGAAGCAGTGGCTTGCCGACAACGGTCTGGAGACAAAAAGCCTTGATAAAAAGGCTGTGGCGGAACTCTTAAAAACTGCGCCGCCGGAGCTTGCTATGGTTTTATCCCTGCGCCAGCAGCTTGCAAAATCCTCCGTGAAAAAATATCAGGCGATGGAGAACACCGCCTGCTCGGACGGACGGGCGCGTGGAATGTTCCAATTTTACGGTGCCAACCGCTCCGGCAGATGGGCCGGACGCCATATCCAGCTGCAAAATCTGCCTCAAAACCACCTCCCTGATTTAGCGGAGGCTCGTGCGCTTGTGCGCATGGGCGATTTTGATTCCGTTGCCATGCTGTATGAGGATGTTCCCGATACGCTATCCCAGCTGATCCGGACGGCATTTATCCCGAAGGAAGGCACACTGTTCTATGTGGCTGACTTCTCTGCAATCGAAGTCAGAGTCATCGCCTGGTTTGCCGGAGAGACATGGCGGCAGGAGGTATTTGAAAGCGGCGGCGACATCTACTGCGCCAGCGCCAGCCAGATGTTCAAGGTTCCTGTAGAAAAGCACGGCATCAACGGGCATCTGCGGCAAAAGGGCAAAATCGCAGAACTGGCTCTCGGCTATGGTGGTTCTGTTGGTGCGCTACGGGCAATGGGCACTTTGGATATGGGCTTAACCGAAGAGGAGCTTCCTCTGCTGGTCAGTGCATGGCGGCAGTCCAATCCGAAGATTGTCGAATTTTGGTGGGCAGTCGACCGCGCTGTCACAGAGGCAGTTCGTAACAAGACCACCACGAAGGATTACGGGTTGACCTTCTCCTGCAGGAGCGGAATGCTCTTTATCACGCTGCCATCCGGCAGGAACCTCGCCTATGCGAAACCCAAAATCGGGACGAACCGATTCGGCGGGAGCTGCATCACCTATGAGGGTGTCGGCGGCACAAAGAAATGGGAACGCATCGACTCCTACGGTCCGAAGTTCGTGGAAAACATCGTGCAGGCGACCGCCAGGGATATTTTATGCTACGCCATGAAGACGCTGCGGTGCTGCTCCATTGTAATGCACATCCATGATGAGCTGGTAATCGAAGCTGACCCCAAAGTATCTCTGGACGCTATCTGTGAACAGATGGGCAGGACCCCGCCGTGGGTAAAGGGGCTGAAGCTCCGGGCGGATGGGTACGTCACGCCATTTTATAAAAAAGACTGATTTCCTTCCGCTCAAATCCGCTTCTCTTCTCCAGTGGAGATTAGAGGCGGATTTTTTATGTCCGCCGGAAAGGAGAATCTATGTTTTGAGTATCAGTAAATACAACACGGAAGGATACCCAGACCCTACGGCATACGGTGCGCTGTCAGCAATCGAAAAGGAAGAACGTGCGCTCCGTGCTTTCCGTCCATCGTGTATATCTGCTCTCCCTATGCAGGAGATGTTGAAACGAACGTGGCGGCGGCAAGAAGATACAGTCGGTTTGCCGTGGACAAGGGATACATCCCCATTGCGCCGCATCTGTTGTTCCCGCAATTCCTAAACGACGCCAATCCAAATGAACGTGAGCTTGGGCTATTCTTCGGAAATGCCATCATGAGCAAATGCTCTGAGGTGTGGGTATTCGGCAGCACCATCTCAAGAGGAATGGCAGCGGAAATCAAACGTGCCGAATGGAAGAACTATCGACTTCGCTATTTTACAGAAGGATTGGAGGAAGTGTCTCATGCGTGATTTAAAGATTGCCTACGGTAATTCCCGTCAGGCAAAGTTCTGGTCAAACAAGACCATAAAATTCGACGAGCTGTGCAACAGACTGAAAGACCCCCATCCGCACCGCTGAGTCTGCGGAGGAATATCCGAAGCTGCCAAAGGCGCAGCGTGACGACATCAAAGACAAGGGCGGATTTGTTGCAGGGCATCTTAAGGATAACCGCAGGCAAAAGGACAAGGTGGCCTGCCGCTCCATGCTGGTCTACGACATGGACTATCTGTCGCAGGAATTCCTAACTGCCATCAAAAGCAACATCCACAACGCAGCCTGCTATTATTCCACCCACAGCCACCTGCCGGAGAAACCGCGAATCAGAATGCTCATCCCTGTCACCCGTGATATGTCGCCGGACGAGTTTAATGCGGTGGCGAGATTCTATGCTGCAGAGGACGGCTTTATTGACATGATTGACCCCTGCTCCTTCTCCCCGCACCAGCTAATGTACTGGCCGACCTGTCCTGCAAACGGTGAGTACCTTTTTGATGTGATAGACGGCGATTGGCTCGACCCGGATACCGTTCTTTTGGCACACCCGGACTGGCGGGACTGCTCCTTACTCCCCACCACACCGAAGGAAAGCACAGTCATGGAGAAAAAGGCGCAGCACCAGAAAGACCCCTTTGAGAAAGACGGTGTGGTCGGTGCTGTGTGCAGGTCATACACGATTCAGGAAATCATCGACCGCTATCTTTCGGATGTATATGCTCCGACCGCTGACGGCTCCGGGCACTACGACTATATCCCAGGCGAAGGCTCTGCCGGTGTCGTGATATATGATGATAAGTTCGCATACAGCCATCATGCCACGGATCCGGCGGGCGGAAAGCTCTGCAATGCTTTTGACCTTGTGCGCATCCATCGGTTTGGAGATATGGACGAGAAAAAGTCCTACTCCGCCGCCGTGGAATATCTGCTAAAGGACGAGCGTGTCAGCGCCCAGCTTCTGCAGGAAAAGCAGCAAAAAAGCACAGCAGGAATTTGACGACTGGACAAAAGGGACTGGAAATCGAGAAGAACGGCAGCCTGAAGAACAGTCTCCACAATATCACTCTGATTTTGGAGAACGACGAGAACCTGAAAAATATCGTGTTTAACCAGCTGGCCGACGGCATGGAAATCAAAGGCGACGTCCCTTGGAAACACCCTGCACGGTTCTGGCGGGATGCGGATGATACGCAGCTCATCTGCTATGTGGATGCCAACTACGGCAGCTTCTCTGCACGGAACTATCAGATTGGTGTCACAAAGGTTGTTGACGACCGCTCCTATCATCCGATACGGGAGTATTTCGACAATCTGCCTGAATGGGACTGCA
>Ga0192274_1023_pt1 | contig 40415 bp, 40 predicted proteins | sample Koala_Koa24_G3_FD_131266 | JGI IMG/M metagenome (GOLD analysis project Ga0192274, IMG submission 131266) | Enriched cells from koala feces incubated with labeled cellulose particles, San Francisco Zoo, California, United States - Koala_Koa2-4_G3 ... | reverse complement strand
ACCATGATTAAGGTCTTTAGTAATATCAACAAGGTTGCGGGATATTTACAAGTGCCATACTTACTATGGGTTACCTTTGCAGGATATCTTAACTTAATGATAGCTATACTAAATTGACTATTAACAAATAGTGTGAAGGGTTAAACTCGAGTGTTACGTGGTTTGAGGGCATTTTAGTGTATAGTTAGTGTATGGTTGTGTATGGTCAAACCACATAGGTATGGGCTTGTGTATAGTGTGAACCCTTTTTCTATAACTCTCACAAAATTTTTACTTTGATTTTTTTATATATGGTATAGGAAAAACCATACACACTATACACAACCACACAGGTATGTGCTTAAACTATACATTAAAGAGTGTACAGTGTGTATGCTTTTCACCTAATTTTCACACATTTCACTAAACTATCACACATAAAGAAAGCATATTTATACTATAGGTGCATCTTTTTAGATATCTCTGAACTAACACTTCTACCATAGAACAGAAATATTGCAGATACCAAAATGATACTTAAGGCAGTACATATCGCCGAGGGATATATTACATTTAAAACTCCCTTAACTATAAATATCAATGGAACTAAGCCATATGCCCCATTTATGATTAGATACACCATGTATTCGTTCTTAGGAATCTTTTTAACTATAGAGAGTACACATATTGCTACCGTAGATGCAAAACATGAACATGGTAGTACAAAATCTATAGACCATTTATGCCAACCAGTGAACTTATCCCAAATGAAACACATAGCCGTAATTATAAACAGTTGCAACATAATGTTAGATATCAGCCTTTTGCGATAGATAATGCCTATCATGGCAGTAATCCAACCACAAAGAATGCCACCCACAGCAAACCAACACCAATAAAACTTAGGGGATATCATTAGGTTGACAAATATACATATTACCGCTAAAGATATGGCAATGAAACTAATAAATCTAATTAAGAAGTGTCTGCTATACCTAGGCTGTTCTATTTGAGGGTATGCATCGGAAGATGGTTCGCCTAATAGAGTTCCTTGGCACAATGGACAGCATCTTTTATTACCGTTTATAGATACGTTACACTTTTTACAATACATCATATATAAAATTCACTTCCTACTTTTTAGATTGCTTTTCTTTTACGTTAGTATATGCCTTAGATACCTCTTTCTGTAATAGGTAGTAATCGTTAGTTCTAATTTCTACACTAACACCGTTCTTTGAAAGTGTTCTAAATAGGTTCTTTTGAACGTCTGTACTCAAAAAAGATGATGTAAAACCTATTTGAAGATTATCCTTATAAGAGCATATACATAGTTGTAACTTTAGAGTACTTATCAATACACCAAACTTATCTATGTACTCATCTAAGATGTCTGGCATGGTAACCTTTCCTATGTTCGAGATTACTGCAGTTTCATTTAAATCTTTAATGTGCCTACTTACACGTAGTACTACGTTCTTAATAGGTCTAGGAACTATCTTAATAAAGGGATTCCTCTCAAGAGATGCAAAGTTGTTCATTCTAATTACTAAACGTTCCTTAGTAAGTTCATGTTTAAAAGATTTATTTACCCTAGATATTATGTTTTCTAGCGTTCCATCGCCCTTGTTAAAATCGTAAGATACTCCAATCATGCCAAAGAAGTTTCTAGCCGTTTCAGATGGAAAGTAGTTCCTAAGGTTTACAGGTACCATAATCACGATAGGTTTTTTCATCTGTTGAACGGTCATCTCTTTAGCTATAGCCTCTATAAATATAGCCGTTAGATATACTGTAAGAGTAGTATTATACCTATGAGCGATATCTATAACTTGCTTTGTAGATACTATCCCCTCGATAATCTGTACACATTCAGCGTCACGTTTTTCCATCTTGAAGTTGTAAGCTTTTCTAGTAGGAGTCTGTTTAAAGTTTTTATTCTTAGCATAGTACTTTTTAAAACTATCGGAGTTACGTTCTGTAACGGTAGCATCATCTACTATAGGAATGTTGTCTTTAAAACGTTCCTTATGAGCCTCTACTAAGTAGTTGGATACTATGTTCTTTAAGAACTGTAATGCTCCTGTGCCATCTGTAATTACATGGTACACTTCTAAGTTGATTCTATTCTTAAAGAATGTTACGTTAAATAGTAGTTCTTTCTTGTTATCGTCGTATATGGGAGAACAGACAGCCTTATCTTCTAGAGTAACGTTAGGTATTAAATCACTTTCCTCTAGGTAGTACCAAAACATACCCTTTTTCATAACCATTTTAAAGTTAGGGAACGTTTCAAGAGTATACTCTACAGCAGATTGCAATACGTTAGGTATAACATCTTCAGTAAGTTCACAATAGAACCTAAACACTCTGGTGTCTGTTTTTTCAATAGTAGATGGAAAGAACATAGCAGCGTTATCGAGTTTATTCCAAGACTTATTTCTTTGTATTCTTCTATCTATATCCATTCCTTTGAAAATCCTTTCTAAAAATCTATATATCTGTTAATTAGCTTGTAGGTTTCAAGCATAGCTTTTCTATCATGGACAAAAAATCCATGCATAACATCTTTCATACGTATAATGGTAACATTGTTATTAGCTTTTAGTAACATCTTACCGAAGTACTCACCCTCATCACGAAGTGGGTCAAATTGAGCTGTGATTATTAAAGTGTCTGGTTGGTTAGAAAAATCCTTAGCACATAAAGGTGAAAAGTACGGATTGATAAAATCTTTTCGGTCATTAGCATATAGAGTAACGTACTCTTGCATACGTTTAGATGTTAAAATATAATCTGTAGCGTTTTCATGTACCGATTTAAACGGAGAGTTTTCTGTATAATCATAGTAGGTAACGGGATATAGTAGTATCTGTCTATTTGGCATTAGAGCGTTTCTATCTCTGCTCATTAACGATACTACCGCACACAGATTTCCCCCTGCACTATCTCCAATTAGAATTACTTTCTTACCGACCTTTTTCATCTTTTTTAAGATGCTTTGTACTACAATATAACATTCTCTAGTAGCTTGTGGGAACTTATTCTCAGGCGATAGGCTGTAATCTATGGCTATTACAGTACTCTTGCAATGTATGGAAAGATTCTTACAAGTTTTGTTGTACGTGTTTATATTCTCTGTAGCCCAACCACCACCGTGTATATATATCATTGTGGTGTTAGAATCCCTTTGAGGATATATTCTAACGGGTATGGAATATTTTCCAGCCTTAATGATTCTGTCATAACGTTTGTACATAGGTCTTGTGATATGTGGTTCTTTAATCTTTAATACCATTCTATGGACTTTATAGAACTTAGTCCAATCGGGTTTTAAAAGTATATGCGATATGTGTCTTACAAAATTATTTATCATAAAGCCTCCTAAGATTTTTTTCTATACATATTATATCATATCATATAAATATTAAAAAACTATTAATATATAAAAATCGTTATGAAATTTTTTCCATAACGATTTCTATTCTTAACATAAGATTCTACTTTCTAAACTCTTCTAAGATTTCATATACGTTGTCGGCAGAAAAGACGTTTTCAAACTCAGCTACATCTTTTTTAGATTTAAATCCAAAGCCATATGTAACTCCAATAAAATCCACTTGAGCGTTTTTAGAACCTATAGCATCAAAATGACTATCACCGATTAAAACCACATTAGACTTATCTTCACCAAAGGATTTTATACACTTTTCTACAATATCGGCTTTAGTTAAAATTCCTTGTGGGTCTGAACCGTAAATATAATCACAATACTTAGATATTCCAACGTGTTCTAATAGAGTCTTAGCAAAATCTTCTTGTTTGTAAGTAGCCACTGCAACCTTAATATTTTGCGATTTTAAGTATTCTAACAAGTCAAATATACCATCATATATTTTAACGTTGAACAGATTATCACCAGTATAGAAACTTCTAAAGGTTTTTACTGCAATATCCACCATACTGTCATCTAGGTGGCAGATATCTTTAAATGAGTTCTGTAATGGTGGCCCTATAAATTTAATTACACTCTCCATTGATAGTTGCTCCAAATTTAACCTATCGATAGTTAGTTGAATACAATCTATAACACCCGCAGAAGTATCTAATAGAGTACCATCTAAATCGAAAAGGACTGCTTTGTAATCTTTCATATAATAAACCTACTTTCTAACTTTCACATACTCAAAAATTCCTAAAGGGATACACCCTACAAAGTAACATAGAATATCTATACAAGAGAATGATGTACCTATAATGGTTCTTAGAACTGTATTAGATATCCCTAAGATATCGACAATATTTATATACTGTAAAAGTTCCACAAATATTGCAAAGATAAATATCCATAATGGGAGAAGTTTTATTTTTTTGGAACGATTATTCTAACTAGAGAATATAGAACCCATACTACTATGATATCTCCACCATAGTTTCGTATAAATCCACCATGCAGATTCAACGCTATAAATACTTCAACTAATAACAATCCAATAAAGATTGTTAGGTAAAACCATCTTGAATTTAAGATTGATTGTTTCATACTTCACCAACTATTAATTATTAATTCTTAATTATTAATTAATTAAACTCCATGCCAGAGTGAGCCATTTCCATGTCCAACATTTAAATTAAAAGATATCGCCCTTGTAATGTACTCTTTAGCCGATTGTATACTATCTTGAATGGATTTCCCCCTTGATAGATAACTAGCTATCGCACTAGATAACGTACAGCCTGTACCATGTGTATTAGAATTATCTATCTTAACACTTTCAAACCAAATTATATCACCATTAGATGTATATAGTAGGTCATCGGCACAACTTACAAGATGTCCACCCTTAATTAAGATATTCCCTCTATAGTACTTAGATATCCTTTTAGCTGATATAACCATATCGTCTTTGGATTTAATATCCATATTAGATAGTACTTCTGCCTCTGGAACGTTAGGAGTTATTACAGTAGCTAATGGAATTAAATCATTTTTTAAGGTATCTATGGCACTTTCTGAGATTAATCTATTGCCACTAGTAGATACCATAACCGTATCACAAACTATATTCTTAGCTTGATAAAACTTTAAACGTTCAGCAATAGTCTTTATAATATCGCTATTGGATACCATTCCAACCTTAACAGCATCTGGAAAGATATCAGTAAATACGCTATCTAATTGTAGTCTTACAAAGTCGCAAGGGATATCGTGTATACCTTGCACTCCAACAGTATTCTGTGCAGTAACGGAAGTTATTACGCTCATAGAGTATACTCCATTTGCAAGAGCAGTTTTAATATCTGCTTGTATACCTGCTCCACCGATACTATCCGAACCTGCTATTGTAAGCATTGTATTCATAAAATTATATCCCCCTATAATTCAGATATCTTATCAAGTAACATTTCTGTAGCAGATTTAATATCACTCTGCTTAAATATTGCCGATACTACTGCAATACCATCTACACCAGTACCTTTAAACTTATGAATGTTATCAGCAGTAATTCCACCTATTGCTACTATTGGAATAGTTACAGATTTTCTAATATCCGAGAGTTGTTCAAAGGTCAAAGGTAGGGCATCTTTTTTAGTAGTAGAGCCGAACATAGCACCCACTCCAATATAGTCTGCACCGTTAAGTTGTGCCTCTTTAGATTGTTGTATAGTCTTTGCAGTAACTCCAATAATCTTATTTTTACCTAATATTTTTCTAGCTTTAACCAGAGGAATATCACCTTGTCCAATATGAACTCCATCAGCATTGGACTGTATACATACCTCTATATTATCGTTGATTATTAACGGTACTCTATACTTTTCAGTCAACCTTTTAATCTTTATGGCAGTATCTAAAAATGTGTTAAATTCCAGATTTTTTTCTCTAAGTTGGATAATATCTGCACCACCTATTAACGATTGCTCTACAACATCTTCAAGAGTACGACCGTTTAACCAAGTTCTATCAGTAATGGCATATAAAAGACATCTATTCTTGTTTAACATAATATATAACCTCAATATACTTTACAACGGAACGATATTTTTAATAACATCGTTCCGCATGGATTTATTCTTAATTTAGATTACTTTTCAGTACAGAACTCAACCTTTTCACCCGCTAAAATCATGTTAGTAGTACGGACTGCACACATTTTACCACACATTGAGCAAGTATGCCTATCAGCTGGTGGAGTACTTTCAAAGTAGCGTCTAGCCTTATCGGGGTCAATGGCATACTTAAACATTTCTTCCCAATCGACAACTTGACGTGCTTCAGCCATCTTATTATCGATATCTCTAGCGTTAGGGATACCCTTAGCGATATCACCTGCATGGGCAGCAATCTTAGACGCTATGATACCTTCTTTAACGTCATCGACGTTTGGCAACCTTAGATGTTCTGCTGGAGTAACATAGCATAAGAAATCTGCACCACTCATACTTGCAATAGCTCCACCTATTGCAGAAGTAATATGGTCATATCCAGGGGCGATATCTGTTACTAGAGGGCCTAAAACGTAGAATGGAGCATTATGGCATAGTCTTTTTTGGAGTTTCATATTAGATTCTATTTCGTTCATAGCCATATGTCCAGGGCCTTCTACCATGACTTGAACATCTTTAGCCCAAGCACGTTCAGTAAGATATCCAAGTTCTATAAGTTCAGATATTTGACCTGCATCGGTGCTGTCGGCAATACAACCAGGGCGAAGAGCATCACCTAGACTTATAGTAACATCGTACTCTCTTAGAATTTCAAGTACTTCATCATAGTATTCATAGAATGGATTTTCATTACCAGTCATTTCAATCCAAGCGAACAGTAGAGAACCCCCACGAGATACTATGTTCATCTTTCTACCTTGACGTTTAAAAGCCTCGATACTTCTCTTATTGATACCAGCATGGATAGTCATAAAATCTACACCTTGTTTAGCATGAGCTTCTACAACACTTAAGAAGTCTTTAGCAGTAATTTCTAATAGGTCTTTTTCAAGGTATCCAATAGCATCATACATAGGCACAGTACCAATCATAGCAGGGGATATATCTATTAACTGTTGACGAAAAGTATTAGTTTTTCCGTAGTTGCTTAAATCCATAATGGCTTCACATTTAAAATCTATAGCCATCTTTACCTTTTGCATCTCAACAGAGTAGTCTTTACAGTCACCAGATATTCCTAAGTTCACATTTATTTTAGTTCTTAATCCCGTACCAATACCCTCTGGTGATAGTGATTTATGATATATATTTGCAGGTATACAAACTTGTCCACAAGCTACAAGTTCACGAAGTCTATTAACATCTATGTTTTCTTTTTTAGCTACTATTTCCATCTCAGGCGTGATAATTCCTTTCTTACCTGCTTCCATTTGAGTTTTATAGTTTCTGTTCATTGTAAAAAAATCTCCTTATGTATTATACTAAAAATTTCGATACTAAATATATCAAATATAATTATACATTCTTTTCAGAAGTTTTTCAAGTGCTTTTGATAATTAATTATTATCCACATGGAAGATTCTACATATATAAAACTTTTGGTGCATTAATATAGCCTAAGATGTACATACTAGTAATATTAACTTTAGTTTAGAAAGGATTGTTTCTTATGGATAAAGATACTGTTATATGTAACTGCTATGGTGTAACTACAGAAGATATAGAAAATGCCATTAAAAACGGTGCTACCTCATTCGAAGAGGTTCAAGAAATTACTGGAGTAGGTACGGGTTGTGGAGCTTGTATATCTACTGCAGAAAGTTTGGTAAATGAACTATTGAGAAAGTAATAAAGAAAATATCCTACTTATTTTCATGTAAGTAGGATATTTTATAAGAGGATAAAAGCATATAGTAGTTTAAGAAAAATAAACTAGTTCAGTCTGTGCAGATTCAGATTTTTCAATTTTAGTGATAGTTAGTACTGGCATAGGTTCATTAGGATTCTCTGGCAATGCATGAAGATTCATTACACCAGTAACCTTAAACCAATCCCAATCTTTAAACTTAGGCATCTTTACATTTTCAGATAGACAGAGTAACTTTAAAAATTGAACATCATCGGCACAACAAGTCATAGCCTTTCTGCCACTTGCAAAAGCAGTCTTAGGGAATCCTTTAGGTTGAACGCATTGACCATTAAATGTAATAGTTTTATTTTCATAGCGTTGTGGATTATCCATCAAGTCGATATAGAATAGACCGTAGTCAATATCTTCAAGTTCAATAGTATCTTTATTATAATCGAAAGGGAGTTCACCCTCAAACTGTTCAATGTTGCCTTGCATATCTTGGAAGTATATATTTGCTTGTGGATTACTTGCCTTAATATTGGCTCTAAACTTCTGTTTAGAGGTGTTTTCATCGCAACGATTAAATACCACTATACTTGAATATTGATACTGTTGTAACATCATCTTACCCATATTTTTTGAATACATATCGAAAGTAGATGCATCTAATAAAGTAATAATATCTGCAATGCCCCAATCTTCGGGATATTCAAATGAGAACATCTCTTCAATGGTTTGTGAGGTACACTTCTCAATGATAACATTATTCGGTTGGTACTGTTGATTTACCTTAGTTAAGAACTCTTCATTAAACTGTGAAATATCGTCTAAGGTTATGAGCGTAATGTTGTCTTGAGATAGTTCTTCTTTGTCGAACTCTTCAATACCTTCTTCACAGAGTATTATAACGGTCTTAGAACCATCATGAAAGATATCTTCTTTAAGCCATTCATTCTTTATAAATGTAGTCTTACCACTTTCAAGGAATCCAGTAAATACGAATACGGGTACAAAGTTTTCTTCGTTCATCAGCAAAACCCCCTAGATATTAAATAGTAGTTTTAAGCCATCTTCATCAATCTTAGAGCCTATTACACAAAGTTTTCCAGTATAGTCGGCTTTACCAGTACGGATTTCATACTCTTGTGGAACTAAATCGAAGTAGTACCATTCATCACCATCGGCACTTGGAACTATACCCTTAGAACGTAATATTATACCGTAATCTTCACTGTTGGATAACTTTTCTAATATTGTTGTTAGTTCGTCCTTAGTGAACTTCTTAGGAGTTTCAACACCCCAACTAGTGAATGTATCATCTGCATGGTGATGGTGATGGTGGCAATGCTCATCGTGTTCGTGATGGTGTTCATGTTCTTCATCATCATGGTGGTGATGGTGGCAATGCTCATCGTGTTCATGATGGTGTTCATGTTCTTCATCATCATGGTGGTGATGGTGACAATGCTCATCGTGTTCATGATGGTGTTCATGTTCTTCATCGTCATGGTGGTGGTGATGGCAATGCTCATGTTCTTCCTGTTCGTGTTGAATATCTGCAATAAGTTCATCTGCTAACTTAGATTTACCTTCAATAGCATTCATAATTATAGAGCCATCTAAAGTATCCCAAGGAGTGGTAATTATGGTAGCCTTATCGTTGATAGTCTTTATTGCATTTACGCAATCCATTAACTTCTTTTCAGGGATATTTTGAGTTCTGCTCAATACTATAGCATCTGCATATTCAATTTGATTATTATAGAACTCACCGAAAGCTTTCATAAACATTTGATATTTACTAGCATCGGCAACTGTGATAAATCCACTGAACTCTATGTTGTGTACTTCTGAAGTCTTTTGCACTGCAGAAATAACGTCCGATAGTTTACCTACACCACTAGGCTCTATGATAACTCTATCAGGAGAGAACTTTTCTAACACTTCACCAAGTGATTTAGTAAAATCACCTGCTAATGTACAGCATATGCAACCACTATTCATCTCAGTTATTTCAATACCAGCATCTTTTAAGAAACCGCCATCTATTCCAACTTCACCGAACTCATTTTCTATCAATACTACCTTTTCATCTTTAAAGCAATCTGATAGAAGTTTCTTAATTAGAGTAGTCTTACCTGCACCTAAAAATCCAGAAAATATGCTAACTTTAACCATAAAAAATCTCCTTTACTTTTTATTATATTCCAATTTTATGATGGCAAAATCATATTTTGCCATAAAAATTACCTATAGAATATTATAACACTTTAAAAAAAAATGTCAACTAAGATATTTCTTTTAAAATCTGTTGAATGATGTTTTCAGCAACCTCAGACTTACTCATAATTGGTAGTTGAACCTCATGGGTAGATGTTATAATAGTTACTATGTTAGTATCCACGCCGAAACCAGCACCATGTTGATTCAAATTGTTTGCGACTATCATATCTATGTTCTTATTCTTTAGCTTAGCACGAGAGTTTTCAAGTAGATTTTCAGTTTCCATTGAAAATCCGCACACATATTGAGTATCTAACCTATTAGAGCCTAAGTACGCTAATATATCTTTAGTACGCTTTAGAGGTATACACATATCATTATCAGATTTTTTAATCTTGTGATTAGCTGTGGTCAACGGAGTATAATCGCTAACCGCAGATGACTTTATTATAATATCATACTTGTGAAAATCTTTAGTTACTGCTTGGAACATATCTTCTGCAGATGTAACCCTAACTAAATCAACGAAAGGTGGGGGAGTAGCCGTAGCGAATCCACTAACTAGAGTAACCTCTGCACCATGAAGCATACATCTTTCAGCTATAGAATAACCCATCTTTCCACTTGAATGGTTAGAGATAAACCTAACTGGGTCTATAGCCTCTTGAGTTGCTCCAGCAGTAACTAGAACTTTCTTACCTAGTAAATCTTTTTCACACTCAATGGATTTTCTAATGTGATTGAATAGAACTTCCTCTGATGGCATCTTACCTTTGCCAGTATCACCACAAGCCAAATAACCGCTATCTGCCTCTATGATTCCATAACCATACGATTTTAACCTTTTCATATTATCTTGTACTATGGGATTTTCATACATGGCAGTATTCATGGCAGGAGCAAACATTACTGGAGATTTACAAGCCATTACAGTAGTGGATAACATATCGTCTGCGATGCCATTCGCTACCTTTCCGATTATATTTGCACTCGCTGGAGCTATCAACATACAGTCACACTTTTTAGCAAGTGATACGTGTGCTACATGAAATTGAAAGTTTCTATCGAAAGTATCTACAAGGCACTTATTGTTAGTTAGAGTTTCAAAGGTTATTGGATTTATAAAGTTGGTTGCATTGTTTGTCATAATCACATGGACATCACAACCTTGTTTTACTAACATACTAGTTAAGTTAGCTATCTTGTAACTTGCAATGCTTCCAGTGATTCCTAAAACTATGGTCTTATTTTTAAGCATAGATTCACTCTCCAAATATATCAATATTTTAACTTACATGGTTTACTATACTATTTCATAAAGTGAGCCATGCTTTTCATACCTAGTAACTTTATTTATGGAGTTATCATTGTTGACGAATACCACTTTAGGTGGATTGTCTTTAACCTCGTTAGGGGTCATTTGAGCATATGCCATAATTATAATCTTATCACCAACAGAACATTGTCTAGCTGCCGCACCGTTTAGACATATCATACCACTGCCACGTTCTCCCGATATTGTATAGGTTTCAAATCTGTTGCCATTGTTTACGTTTACTATTTGAACTTTTTCGTATTCCAAAATTCCAGACTTTTCAAGAAGTTCACTATCTATAGTTACACTTCCCACATAGTTTAACTCTGCTTGAGTTACTGTTGCACGATGGATTTTCCCCTTTAACATAGTAATGTACATATCCTTTAAAAATTCCCTTTCTTAGTATTAGACTTCCTCAAAGATAAAGTTATCAATCAATCTAGTTTTGCCAATATATACTGCCATAGCACATAATATAGGTTTTTCAATAGTATTTACGGGTTGGATAGTTTTTAAATCCACAATCTTTACATAATCTATTTTGGCTAGAGGTTCACTAGATATTAAATCAATCATAGAGGTTAAAACTTTGGAGCAATCTCTTTCACCGTTTTCTACTAAACTTTGACCTAATGTAATTGCTTTGCTCAAAATCAAAGCAGATTGTCTTTCTTCCGTACTTAGATATGTGTTTCTTGAACTTTTAGCTAAGCCATCGATTTCACGAACTATTGGACAGCCATGAACTTCTAAAGGCATATTTAAATCTTGAACCATCTGCTTTATAATAGCTAACTGTTGGGCATCTTTTTGACCGAAATAGGCATTATCGGGTTGTACTATATTGAATAGTTTAGCAACTACTGTACATACTCCCTTAAAGTGTATAGGTCTAGTTATACCACATAAATCCTCAGTTAGAACGTTCATATTTACATAGGTATAAAAATCTTTTCCATACATTTCGTTAGGTTCTGGATTGAATATTAAATCTACATGATGTTCTTCACATAGTTTACTATCATGATTTAAATCTCTTGGATAGCTGTCTAAATCTTCATTAGCCCCGAACTGCATAGGATTTACAAAGATACTAACAACAGTCTTATCATTTCCACTAACAGAGGCATCTATTAAACTAGCGTGTCCCTCGTGAAGATATCCCATAGTTGGAACTAAACCTACAGATAGGTTTTCTTTTTTCCAAAGTTTAACTATTTCACGAACCTCTTTGATAGTCTTAACAATCTTCATAGTATAAAATCCCCTTTAATTAATGTAGTCTTTCTATAATATCATCATCTATCTTATAGCAGTGTTCAGCAGATGGAAAAGTACCGTTCTTAACTTCTTTTGAATATTCCATAAATGCAGATGTCATTACTTCACCAATGTTTGCAAAGTATTTAACGAACTTAGGCTTAAAGTCAGAGAACATAGCTAACATATCTTGATATACTAGAACTTGACCGTCACAATCTGCACCTGCACCAATACCTATAGTTGCTATATCTAGTTTTTCGGTGATAATCTTTGCTAACTTAGATGGTATTCCCTCTAAAACGACTGCAAAAGCACCAGCCTCTTGAACTTTAAGGGCATCATCTATTAATCTTTGAGCAGTTTCTTGGGACTTTCCTTGAACCTTAAAACCACCAAAAGCGTTTATAGATTGTGGAGTTAATCCGATATGTGCCATTACTGGAATTTGACAGTCTACAATAGCTTTAATCTGTTCACATACAGTAGCACCACCTTCTAATTTAACGGCATGAGCATTGCCTTCTTTTATTAATCTTCCTGCATTTACTACTGCATCATATATCGATGTTTGATAGCTCATAAAAGGCATATCTGCGACTATTAGAGCGTTTTCTACACCCCTAGATACTGCTTTAGTATGATGTATCATATCTTCCATAGTAACAGACAGAGTACTATCATAACCTAGCATAGTCATACCCAAACTATCTCCCACTAATATAGAATCTATTCCCGATTGGTCTATAAGTTTAGCAGTAGAATAATCATAAGCAGTTAGCATAGTAATCTTGTCACCGTTAAGTTTTTGTTTTCTAAAGGTTTCGATGGTATTTTTCATATATATATTTATGTTCCTTTCCATAAAAATTTATACTATAATTAATTATAGTATTCTAAGATATAAAAGTCAAGTTATTTAATGTTAAGATATTCCACATCTTAGCAGTTAAACCTTTTCTTTTTCTTTTTCCTTGTCAGTTAGTACATATCCAACGCCACGCTTAGTATGGATAAGTTTAACCTCGGAATTGCTATCTATTTTTTGACGAAGATATCTAATATATACATCTACTATATTAGAACCACCCTCATAGTTAAAATCCCAAGCGTTCTGTTCAATCTTTTCTCTAGTTAAGACTATTCCCTTGTTTCTAATCATATATTCAAGTATGGAGAACTCCTTAGCAGATAGTTCTATAGACTTACCATTACGAAAGACCTGCCTAGTATCGGTTTCCACAACTAAATCTGCAATGGTATACTTATTAGTAGTGTTTCCAGAAAGCCTTCTACTTACTGCATACATACGAGCCTCAAGTTCTTGAAAGTTAAAAGGTTTAGCAATGTAATCATCTGCACCATAGTTAAGACCTTTAACCTTAGAATCTATTGAACCCATAGCAGTTAGTAGAATAACAGGAATGTTGTTGCCTTTATCTCTAAGGATTTTTAATACTTCTAAGCCATCTGGTGGGGGTATCATAATATCTAATAAGACTATATCATAGTTACCTAATTCTATGTAGTCTAATGCTTCTGAGCCTGTAAAGCAACTGTCGGCGGGGAAACCATCAGCACGAAGTTTTTTCAACATAATCTTATTTAAAGATGGCTCATCTTCTACGATTAATACTTTCATACCCTGAACACCTACCTAATCGATAGCACCGTAAGTTATAGCTCTAACCTTTCTAGCAAGGTTAGAAAATCCAATGCCACACTCTTGAACGAAACACATCACCGATAGATTTTCAAGTAAATCCACATTAAAGTATGTACCAAGCCAACCGTCCCAACCGAACTCACCAATAGATGCATTAGTACCTGCAACTTGTTTATCCTCTAGTATTCTAACTAAACAGCCGTAATTATATCCGTCATTGTCAATTTTTTTAGCCATAATCTCTTTGCTTAGGTATGGAGTTCTCATTAAGTCTATGGATTTACTACCTAAGATTCTAATGCCGTTTAGAGTTCCTTTGTTAAGTAACATCTTTATGAACTGTTGATAGTCATCTATTGTGGATACTAAACCAGCACCACCACTTTCAAACTTTGGAGGCTCTTTATAATCTGTGATACATAGGTTCATAAAGTCAAAGATTTTAAAGTTGCCATCGGCATCGTGATAGTATGCTTGTGCAAGTCTATGATACTTTTCCTTGGGAATATAGAATCCAGTATCTTTCATACCTAAAGGAGTGAATATCTCATCTTTTAAGAACTCACCAAAAGATTTTTTAGATACAACCTCTATAATAGCACCTAAAACATCAGCAGATGCACCATATACCCATGTAGTGTTAGGTTTACATACTAGAGGTATCTTACCCATTTGATTACAAAATTCAACGGTGGACATACCTTTGCCTTGTTTTATAAGTTCAGTATTCTTGTCGAATAGTACAGCCATCTGTTTGCAACTTTCCGACCAATTATCTGGATATACTATTCCAGATGTCATAGTTAGTAGGTCACGTATTTGAAGTTCTCTGTCGGTTGGAACACCTTTACCAGTGTTCCAATCTAATACGGTAGGATTCTTAAAGCCATCTAGGTACTTAGATACTCTGTCATTGTAATCTAAAATACCACGTTCTATTAGTATAAGCGTTGCCACTGCTGTGATAGGTTTACTCATAGAGAACATTCTAAATATAGTATCATTGTTAGGTACTATCTGCCTTTCTCGGTCAGCAAATCCAAAGTGTTTGCGATATATTTCTACATTATCTTTAACTATGCAGACCGTTCCCCCCGATACTTCACCGTTGCGAACTGCATCTTCAGTTACATTATCTATATACTTTAACCTTTGTAAGTTCATAATTTTTTAAAAATCCTTTCATTATATTATAGCATTCACTATACCCATTATAGCTCCTAATAGACCACCTAGCCATACTAAGGCATCTAACTCTTTTTTAGCTATATCCATGACCATTTTTTCGAGTTCTTCCATATCGAACTCATTAATTTTATCCTCAACAATCTTTGCTATATTGAACTCTTGAATTATTTGAGTAGCCTTATCCTCTACAACTTTTTTATAAAATTCCCAAACCTTTTCGGCATAGGTAGGGTATAGCTCCACCAAACTAGATACTACTTCACCTACAGATTTATCTTTAATGTTTGAGTATTCTTTATCAACATAGTTTCCAACTATAGAGGGTACTTTCTCTTCAGCGATAGTATCAATCTTTTCTGCAAGATGTTCTACATTTAGAGCCTTAGTAATCATAGATTTAAGCATTGGCATCTTCTTAGATATTTCTTCCATAGCGAAGTCTACAACAACCTTGCCTATATTAATCTCTAAGAGTTTCTTAGTAACGTAGTTGCTAAACTTATCTTTAAGGAGTACTTCTTTCTCATCTATTTTTTCTAAATAGTTTTTATCCTGTAGTAACTCACCTATAGAAGATTCCATAGTTGCATAGCCATCGACGAAACTTTCAACCTTTTCTACAATCTTAGAATGTACATCTTCGGAAAGTAAAGCTTTTTTAATAGTTTCTGTATCTAGTAGCTTGTTAGATATTATTCTACCTATAGCAGTAGCAAGACGCTCTTTTTCCTTAGGTATTAAGCCTGGTGTGAGTGGTACTTTATACTTTTTATTCTTTCTATCTAAGTATACGGGATTTAATGGTCTAAATAGCATCTTAATGGCTAAACTATTTGTTATTAATCCTATAACTGCTCCAACTAGAGGGCCAGTAATAATCTCTATGTTCATAAATATATCTCCTTTGATATAGCATTAAAAGTAAGTATCTTTATTAATTAATTATATTACCGCAATTGCAGTATGTCAAGATTTTTTTGTTGCACTTAATTAACTCAGTTGCAATTATATTACTAGGGTGTTATACTGTAACTATTGACAGATGTACCTATTAGGTATATAATCATATTTAAACATACGTTCATATGTATACACACTAAGGAAAGGAAGTTATATTATGTTTAAAGAAAAGTTTGACATAACAGGAATGACTTGCACTAACTGTAGTATGCACGTTGAAAAAGCTGTATCTAAGTTGGCTGGAGTTTCTGAAGTTAAGGTTAATCTTATGAGTAATAACATGGTCGTAGAGTATGATGAAAACTCTTTAAAGTCCTCTGATATTGTAAATGCAGTAGTATCTGCAGGGTATGGTGCTACTTCTACTACAGATGGTGTTCCAAAAGAACATAAACAAGATGAATCTAAGACAGATGAGGCTCAAAAGGTTAAGAATCAGTTGATATCTTCGGCGATATTCTTCATACCACTATTCTATATATGCATGGGTCATATGATAGGCTTACCTTTACCAAGCTTTTTAAGTGGCAACGAGAATATGGGAGTAAATGCTTTAATGCAACTATGTCTAACCATTCCTCTTATGTACATCAATAGGGGATACATTATTAGAGGTACTAAGGCTTTGATTAATAAATCGCCTAACATGGATACTCTAACTTCATTGGGTGTGGTTACATCGTTCCTATTTAGTTTGTACTCTTTGTTTGAGATGGTCCATCATATGGGGCATGGTCACTTAGATATGGCTATGGAAAATCACAACCTATACTTTGAAACTGCAGGTATGATTCCTACCTTTGTAACCATAGGTAAGTATTTAGAGGCACGTTCTAAGAAAAAAACTACATCTGTAGTTGAAAAATTGATAGGACTATCACCAAATACTGCAACGGTTATTAAAGACGGCAGAGAGGTTGAGATACCTATTGAACAACTTCAAGTAGGAGATATATTAACTTTAAAGCATGGTGAAAAGATAGCTTGTGATGGCTCTATAATAGAGGGTAACTGCATGGTAGACCAATCGGCTATTACTGGTGAGAGTATCCCCGTAGATAAATCTATTGGTGATAGCCTTATTGGAGGTACTGTAAGCGTTGGAGGTTTCTGTAAGTTTAAAGCCGAAAAGGTAGGTTCTAACACTATGATATCTCAAATTATTGAACTGGTCGAGGAAACCGCTGGAAGTAAGTCATCGTTTACACGTATAGCCGATAAGATTAGTAGTATCTTTGTACCAACAATAGTATCCATTGCAGTAATAGTTACCATAGTATGGTTAGCTATGGGCTATGGTATAGGGTTTGCCATAGGTATGGGAATATCTGTAGTAGTAATATCATGTCCATGTGCATTGGGATTAGCTACTCCTACTGCAGTTATGACGGGTACTGGTCGTGGTGCTGAAAATGGCATCTTGATAAAGTCTGCTGAAACCTTAGAAAAGACATCTTATGCGAATACCATAGTTTTGGATAAGACTGGAACGGTTACTGAAGGAAAACCTGAAGTTACAGATATTATCCCTATTGGAATATCTAAAGATGAACTGCTAAGGTATGCACTATCCATAGAGAAACTATCGCAACACCCACTAGCAGAGGCTATCTGCGAAAGATGTTCCGAAGTTTTACCTTATACTGTACACACTTTTGAATCTCTTGCGGGGTTTGGTCTTGTGGGAAATGTAAACTCAAAAAGGCTATTGGGTGGAAATATAAAACTTATGAACGATAACTCTATAGATGTTTCAGCCGTTAAAAGCATGGAAGAAACACTATCTAATCAAGGAAAGACCGTAACGTACTTCGCTTTAGATGGCTCTTTAATTGGAATAATAGCCCTTGCAGATACTATTAAACCATCTAGCATAGATGCGATTACTGAACTTAAACTTATGGGTATGGAAGTTATCTTGCTAACTGGTGACAACTCTAAGACGGCAAACTACGTTGGAAATATTATAAAAGCCGATAAGGTTATATCAGAGGTTCTACCTCAAGATAAAGAGAGAGTAATATCTGACCTAAAACAGAAAGGTAAGAACGTAATTATGGTCGGTGATGGAATTAACGATGCTCCTGCACTAATAAGTGCCGATACGGGTATATCATTATGTTCTGGAACGGATATAGCTATGGACGTTGCTGATATCATTCTAATGAAGAATAGTCTACTAGATGGTGTAACGGCTATCCAATTGAGTAGAGCCGTTATGAAGAATATTAAACAGAATCTGTTTTGGGCATTCTTTTATAATGCCATATCTATACCTATAGCTTCGGGAGTGTTCTATCTTTCACTCGGTTTGAAGTTGAATCCTATAGTTAGTTCAATTGCCATGAGTTTTAGTTCTATATTTGTAGTTACTAATGCTCTAAGGCTTAGAAAGTTCAAGCCTACCTTCGATGGAAAATATCACTATGAAACTAAACAGGTTAAAAAAAATCTTCCTAATGTGATAGAAAAAGTTATCCACATAGATGGCATGATGTGCAATCACTGCGTTAGTACTGTAACTAAGGTTCTAAATGCTATCGATGGAGTATCTGCTACGGTTAGTTTAGATGATAACTGTGCTTACGTTTCATTAACTAAGAATGTCCAAGATAGCACCCTTATAGATACTATCTCAGATGAAGATTTTACAGTTACATCTATTGAGGTTAAAGGTTAGGATAATATTCCATGTGTGAGTTCACATCATTTTCTTAAAAGCACTTGACAAGTACGTTCAAATGCGACATAATAAATATATAATAGGGTGTTACTAACACCCTATTATATATTCACGTCCTATGTAGGCGTATGAGTTGAATTTGGTTTTGAAAGGAAGTTGAATATATGATGGAAGTTAAGTTTCATCTCCCTGATTTTGTTAGACACTTTAAACTAAACATCTTGATGTTTGAAACTATGCGTATGCGTCCATACTACTTTAGAGAGGGCATTAAGATAGGTTCAGTATACGGAGCTTTCCCTACTGCCATATGGAACGGTGGACGTTCTATAAGTGGTACTATGGATAGAAAATATATGCAGATAATATTAAATGAGTTCAATAAGCGTGGTATCCCTTGCAGATATACTTTTAGCAACCCTATGATTAAAGAAGAACATCTACATGATGAGTTTTGCAACTGGTGTTTAAAAGTGGCTGATAACGGTCTAAACGAAGTTATAGTTATGTCACCAATCCTAGAGGAGTATATTAGAGAAAACTATCCAAATTATAAGATAGTATCATCTACCTGCAAACAGATTGAAGACCTAACTGGATTAAACTCTGAACTTGAAAATAATTACTCTCTTGTAGTTCTCGATTACAATTGGAATAATCAATTTGAAAAATTAGAAAACATTCCACATAAGGATAAGTGCGAAGTATTGATAAATCCATGTTGTGTCCCAAAATGCAAACGCAGAAAACAACACTATGAGTATATTGGTAACTTTCAAATTAAGTTAGCTGAACATATGAAGAACAATCCAAACGCACCTCTTGAACAGGAAAGTTTTAAATGTCCATATATGGAACAACAATTTTATCAGACTACTAAGTTTATAACTCACATTCGCCCAGATGATTTATACAATAAATACGTCCCTATGGGATATTCGAACTTCAAAATTGAGGGCAGACCTCTTCCAGATTTAGCAGTTTTAGAAAGTTATATCTACTATATGGTAAAGCCAGAATATCAAAATGAGGCTAGATTATTTATATCGCTATGGCTTACTGAAAATATTAGACACTTTAATTAAAAACTATAAGTACTTGCCAAGAAATTTTTAGGGGGTTTTTATTTTGAAAATACTAGTAATCATGACAGGTGGGACTATAGGTAGTAAGACAGAGGGTAATATCATAGATGTTAAATCTAATTCATACCACATTTTGGATATGTATAACAAGATGTATCCAAACAATATAGACTTCCATACTATCCAACCGTTTAACATTTTAAGTGAAAACTTTGCCTTAGATACTCTTGAAACGTTAGGAAACACTCTTCTAAGTGCAGATACCTCTAAATACGATGGTATAATAGTCACTCATGGTAGTGATACTCTATGCTATACGTCATCATTTTTGGGAATGATAACTCGCCATTTTGATATTCCAATAGTATTAGTTGCTAGTAACTATGAAATTAATAATCCTAATGCTAACGGTCTTGATAACTTTCATGGGGCTATACAGTTGATAAAATCCAAAAAGGTTAGAGGTTGTTTTGTAGTTTGGAAAGATAGCATCACTAACAGATTAAATATCCACATAGGCACAAGACTAAAAGAATGTGACAGTTTTACCGATAACTTTCAATCCTATGGTGGAGTTCCATTCGCTGAAGTTATGGACGAGGAGATTATATTCAATGGTAGCAAAGAAAATCCAACCCTAGAGGACATTAACAAAGATAGAAAACAACTCTGCAATGATATAAAGTTAAAAAATAAATCACTTTTAATTAAAACCTACACAGGGTTAGATTTTTCAACCTTTAAATTAGATAACGTATCTAATGTGGTGATATATCTTTACCATTCGGGAACTGCTTGTACCGTATCAGGTGATAACTCACTAATCGATTTTATTGAAACACATTCAGATAAAACTTTCTATATAGCACCTATTAAACATACTACAGTTAGATACTCTACCACAAATGAGATTTTAAATCATAACGTAGTTCCAATGTATGATATTTCTATGGAAAGTGCTTATATTAAATCATTAATAGTTTCAAATTTAAATGTTGATATAAGGGAAAATTTATTTTTTGAATCTGTAGGGTGTTACTAACATCTTATTACAAAATTCGCCCCAAAAAATGGGGCGTATGAATTTAAATAATATTATTGATGTTAAGCAAGATTTAGCATCTTTGTAGCTAAGGTAAAGTATATAAACATAGAGGAAGCGTCCACACAAGTGGATATTATAGGTGTTGCCATTATAGTCGGGTCTATTTTCAATCTTTTAGCCAACATAGGCAAAGAACAGCCAATAATCTTAGATATTATTACCGTAAATATCAACGCTAGTGATACTACTATGGCTATTTGAATATCTTTATACATTAAATATATTCTAACACCGTTTACTACTGCAAGTATTATACTACACACTAAAGCTATTCTAAACTCTTTGAATATTACCTTAAAGAAATCCTTTAGTTGAATCTCATCTACAGATAACCCACGTATTATAAGAGCTGAACTTTGTGAGCCACAGTTACCACCAGTACCCATAAGCGTAGGCATAAACGATACTAACAATGGAATAGTAGCTATCTGTAGTTGAAAGTTGTCAATAATCAAGCCAGTAATGGTAGATGATAACATTAAGAACATCAACCAGAACATTCTATTATTAACGTGTTTAAATACCGACGTTTTAAAGTAAGATTCATCGTTATGTGATATACCTGCCATCTTTTCGATATCTTCGGTAGCCTCTTCTTCAAATACGTCCATTACATCATCGAAAGTTATTATTCCCACAAGACGTTCTTCATTGTCTACAACGGGTATAGCCATAAAATCATACTTGGATAGTTTTTTTGCAACGCTTTCACGATGTTCATAAGTGTTTACAGATATTATGTTGGTATCCATAATGTCACTAATCTTAGTATCATCTTCTGAAGTTAGTAAGTCTAATAGAGTAACTACTCCTATTAACTTACGGGAATCTGTAACGTAACAGTTATAGATGGTTTCTTTAACCCAACCTACACTTCTAATCTTTTCAATAGATTCCTTAACGCACATATCCTTATGAAGATATACATACTCTACAGTCATAATACTACCTGCACTGTCATTAGGATACTTTAGTATCTCGTTAATCATTTTGCGAGTACTATCATTAGCGTTCTTTATGATACGACTAACAAAGTTAGCAGGCATTTCTTCTATTAGGTCTACGGTATCATCAAGATACAGTTGGTCTATAACCTCACTAAGTTCGCTATCAGAGAATATGCTTATAAGATGCATTTGCATTTCGCTATCCATATATGAAAAAGTTTCCGCAGAAACTTCTTTAGGTAATAGCCTAAAGACTATATATACGTCATTCTTTTCCATATCTTGAAAAAGTAATGCTAAGTCAGCAGGATTCATATCTTGTAAGATATTCTTTAGTGTTAGATACCTTTTATTTTCTAAGGCTTGAAAAGCCTTCTCTTTTAAAAATGAAAAGTTCATGGGTACAAATCTCCTTTTTATTATTTTAAAAACGGAGTTACTCTCAAGGGAGCAACGTCACGAAAAAAGGGAGTGTTTGCACATTAAAAGGTTAGAATAGATACGCACAACATTATAAGGCTATAGTATCAAGTTAGCAGATAGCCATTGTGCAAAGTATTCTATTTTCAATGTACACAATCGACTCCGCAATCCATTAAATTACACCTCCATGTAAGATTCAATTCATACGCCTACGTGGGCGTGACTTTGTAATAGGGTGTTAGTAACACCCTATTACACATTTAATATGTCGCATTTGAACGTACTTGTCAAGTGCCTTTTAAAGAAATCAAAAAATTTTATTCGTCAAAATGTGACCTATTTAAAGGCAAGGTAGGTACGTTTGCTAAGATTAGATGAAACTTCTCTTCATAAGTTTAGCAGGTCTATGACCAGCCGATTGTGATTGTGTTTCATCGGCGGGTACTACATACTTTTTCATTTTACGTCTAAAGTTTGCCGAGAGTAACTTTCTACCCAATATAGTTTCATGAACCATCTGTAGGTCGGTGAACGTAAAAGTATTAGGTAACAGATTAAATGCTATAGTAGTATACTCTAGTTTATTGCGAAGCCTTTCTATGGCATAGGAAATTATCTTAGCATGGTCGAAAGCCAAATTGCTATCGATTTCCACCAATTCCGACCATGAGCCACCTATTGTAAGATGCGTCTTATAGCATACCTTAGATTTTAAAGTAATGCCATCGTTAGATTGCAAGGTCAGAGTGTAATGTTTCTCTATAGTCTTAATGCCATCACTAGAGGTTGTTTCAATCTCTTGAGTAAGGTCATAATCCACATTAAACCAATCGACTTCTTTAGCGTCATCACCAGCATGAGCATTCAACCTTTGAGAGTCAACTAAAGCCATGTATGAGCAACTCATAATCCAACCACGAGGGTCACGTTGAGGTTCAGAGAATGTATATAACTGTTCTAAGTAGATGTTCTCTACACCAGTTTCTTCAAAGAGTTCACGCTTAGCAGACTGTTCAGTACTTTCTCCTTTCATAACGAAACCACCAGCCAAAGCCCACTTATCCTTAAATGGATAGTTTCCTCTTTTAATCATAAGGATACTCAACTTTTTTTGAGGTAGCTTTCTGTAGTTTTCTTCTTGAAAATCTTTGATAGTAAATACAACCATATCTACTGCAACAGATGGGCGTTCATACTTAGACATATCATAGTTTTTAAGGAATTCTTTCTCGGTCATAAAAAAATACACCTTTCATAAAAGATTTTATACGTACTTATAGGCTTTTGGATTAGTATATAACAAACCAAAAGTTTTGTCAAGAGTTTTTATCCTTGGCAGATTTCTAAGCTTTACGGCTATATACATAATAAACGGAACATCTACTATATATAGACGTTCCGCTTTAATATTATATGTGTTAAAACCTAGTTTCTATTACCTTATTAGATACCTCCGTAGTGTACTTCCAATAGTCTATGTGGTCATCGTGAACGAAGTAATCTAAAGGTGCTTTAGGATATTCTGCATTAAATACGTCCACTATTACTAACTTAACCTTCATCTTTTCTGGAATCAATGCTTTTATGTATACACTTGCATTTTGACCTACGGTAACGCCTTCCTTAAACTCCGATAGTCCTGCAAGGTTCGGAGTAAGTTCTATAAATATTCCATAGCTTTCAACAGAACGTACTATACCCGCTACGGTTTCACCAGCAGAGAATAAAGAGGCATTTTCTTCCCAAGTTCCTAGTAGTTCTTTGTGAGAAAGCCATACTCTATTTCCACAGACTTCTTTAACTATGGTCTTAATATCTTGATTAACATAGAACCTATCGGCAGGGTGCGATATCCTAGATACTGATATTGCATCTATAGGTATTAAAGATGGTATTCCACAACCTATATCTACAAAGCAACCAAACTGTTCAAGGTGCGTTACTCTAGCGTTGATAATATCTCCTGAGGAAAGCTGAGAGATGTAATCTTTTAGGCATTCCTCTTGTACTGCTCTTCGAAATAGTATTGCATACTCTTGACCAAGTTCATTGGTTGAAAATCCTATAACCTTAAAGCATACAGGTTTATTTACACGTGATATTAATGCTATATCCCTAGTAGAGCCATCTGTAATACCTATAGCTCCCTCTATTCGTGGAATTACACCTTTCATGCAAGGTAGGTCTACTATTAGATTGTGTTCACTATCACATACTATAGCTCTGCCCTCTAAAATCTTTCCGTTTAGCATACATTCATTAAGGGTTGTCTTACTTTTTATTGAACTTTGGTTCTCAACTGTGTTGATTAAATATCCTTCTGGATAGTATACTCTATTTACCATAGTATTTACGTCGCTGATTTTTTCATATCTAGCGACTTTCACCTCTTTCCTTGAAAATCTTTGTTATACTCAATATTATGTGGCAACTTTTAACTTTAGAACCTTTTTTATCCATGATGATATTTTTTTCAAAGATGGTCAATACTAACATAGTAAGATATTTTTAAACTCTACGAAAGGATACTATATGCAATGATTATAGGTATAAGAGCAAACTTTGACTCCGTAGATTTGGCAGAAGTATGTGCTAACAAGATTAGAAAGAACGTTTCTGGTAGCAAGAGTATTAAAATAGTATCTAAGAACTTGTATAACCAAGAAGTACCTGCTACTTATTCGTTATCTAAAAGGAGTGAAAACTGGGTATCTACACCACTTTCGGTACTTAGTGTTACTAGAACCAATGAAAACTTTACTACCATTCCACCTAGATTGATAGGTGGTTTAGAACGTTCTAACAGTATAAAGTTAGAGATTATCTGCAACGAGGAACAGTACAAGGATATATACAAGATATTACTATCTAACGGTGGAGAAAATATTAAAAGACAATATAGCTGATACTATGATAGGCTAGAAGATGTATACTTTTACGTCCTCTAGCCTTTATTTTTGATATAGTTATTAACTATTAACTATTAATTGTTAATTATTAATTGCTAATTTCCTCAGACTAAAAAAATTATAAGAAATGACTTTACAAATACAAGAAAAAAATCTTTAAGAAAATACAGAGAGATTTTCAAGGTTTGTTATATGTAAGCATAGTATATTTATGCACTATAGGTGGGTATCTATGTGTAAATATAAGCTAATATTAAGAACTTCAACACCTATCTGTCTGTATGGCATATAGGTTTTTTTTACCTTTGGGAGGTGATTTTTTGTTGACCGAAAAAGCTATCATTATGGACGAAAACTCTATGCAAAGAGCGATTACTAGGATTACTTACGAAATATTGGAACGCAATAAGGGTGCTAATGATATCTGCCTTGTGGGAATACTCTCAAGGGGCAGAATACTTGCCGACAGAATAGCTAAAAAGATTTTTGAACTTGAAGCTATTAGTGTGGATTGTGGTTGCTTAGACGTATCTAACTATCGTGATGACGAAAAACGTACTGCCGTAGATGATAAATCTTCTATAAACTTTGATATTACCAATAGATGCGTTATAATAGTAGATGATGTTATCTATACAGGCAGAACTGCTAGAGCTTCATTAGATGCCATTATTAAACGTGGTAGACCTAAACTTATACAGTTGGCAGTACTAATCGATAGGGGTCACAGAGAACTTCCTATTAGACCAGACTATGTTGGCAAGAACCTTCCAACCTCTAAAGATGAACTCGTTAGGGTTAAGGTTCGTGAGATTGATAGCCTAGATAAAGTGGCTATTGTTAGCAATGAATAGTATTAACTATGGTTTTAAGGTAATTACTATGTAGGGGAGTGGTTTTTTTATGAGTATCTTAATAAAGAACGTACGTGCTATAGATATAGGTCTTGACAAGGTTTGTGACATATACATTCAAGGCGATACTATTAAGCAAATATCACATGAGTGTAAGTTGTCAGCCAATACGGTAATAGATGCATCTAACTTGATAGCTATGCCATCGCTATTCGATATGCACGTACATTTTCGTGACCCTGGTTTAACTTACAAAGAAGATATAATCACAGGGTGTAGGTCTGCACTTGCTGGTGGATTTACTGGAGTGGCTTGTATGCCTAATACTAAGCCTGTAGTCGATAATGTTGAAACTATAACGTATATTAAATCTAAGGCTAAGAATACTGGTGTTGAGGTGTATCCAATAGCCACTATTACAAAAGATATGGCTGGAAAGAAACTCTCTGAGTTTGAAGTTCTAAAAAAAGCAGGTGCTATTGCAGTATCTGATGATGGTAAACCCGTTGAAAATGCCGATATTATGCGTAAGGCTATTAAAAAAGCATTTGAACTTAATGTTCCAATAATATCCCATTGTGAGGATTTAAATATAATCAAAGGTGGAATTATGCACAAAGGAAGTATCTCAAAAGAGTTAGGCGTTAAGGGTATGGACAGAGCATCGGAAGACAGCATAGCGGCTAGAGAGATAGCCTTGGCTCAAGCAGTTGGTGGTGCTATACATATTGCACACGTTAGCACAGTGGGAAGTATAAACTTTATTCGTGATGCTAAAAAACGTGGCGTAAAGGTGACTTGTGAAACTGCTCCTCATTACCTAATGTTGACTCATGAAAAGTTACTCTCAAAAGATGCTGATTTTAGAATGAATCCACCACTTAGAGAACCATCTGACGTTGATGCAATGGTTCAAGCTGTAGTAGATGGTACTATAGATTGCATAGTTACAGACCATGCTCCACATACTAAAGAGGAAAAATCTAACTTTGAGGTCGCTCCGAATGGTGTGGTTGGCTTAGAAACATCTTTTGCGGGTGTAGTTACTGCATTGTATCTAACGGGTAAAGTTTCCCTCGAAAGAATAGTGGAGTTGATGAGCGTGAATCCTAGAAAGATTTTACATATACCAGTAGAAACTCTAAGGGTTGGTGCAAAGGCTAACATTATGTTAGCAGATTTAAATCAACGCTGGATAGTAAATCCTGATGACTTACATTCTAAATCTAAAAATACCGTATTTAAGGGTATGACTCTAACTGGTAAGCCAGTTATGACCATCTCAAACGGTAGAGTGGCTTTTAGCACCTTAGATTAATTTTATTAAGGAAGTGACTTTTTATGTCTTTTGATAGATTGATTAAGAACATTATAGATAAAAAAAATCCTACAGTAGTAGGACTAGACCCTAAGTTGGATTACGTTCCAAACTTCATTAAAGAAGAATGTTTTATTAAGTACGGAGAAACTCTTGAAGGAGCTTCTCAAGCTCTTTGGCTATTTAATAAAAGTATAATCGATGAAGTTTATGATTTAGTTCCAGCTATCAAGCCACAGTGTGCATACTATGAAATGTATGGTTGGCAAGGTATGAAAACTTTGGCAGAAACTATTAAGTATGCTCAAAGTAAAGGATTGTTTGTAATTACTGACGGTAAAAGAAATGATATAGGTGCTACTATGACTGCTTATGCTACTGCACATCTAGGGGATACTCAAGTAGGTTCTAATATTATATCTGCATTTAATGGAGATGCTCTAACCGTGAATGGCTATTTAGGTACAGATGGAATTAATCCACTATTAGATATCTGTAAGGAAAAAGATAAGGGTATATTCGTCTTGGTTAAGACTTCTAATAAGTCTAGTGGTGAACTTCAAGACCAAAAGATTGACGATACTACTATATATGCCACTATGGGAGATATGTGCGAAAGATGGGGAAGTAATCAAATTAGTGAGTATGGATATTCATCGGTGGGTGCAGTAGTAGGTGCAACGTATCCCGAACAGCTTACCGAACTTCGTCAAAGATTGCCTCATACATTCTTCTTAGTCCCTGGATATGGTGCTCAAGGTGGTGGAGCAAACGGTTTAAAGGGTGCTTTTGATAAAAACGGCTTAGGTGCTATAGTAAACTCATCTAGGGCGATTATGTGTGCATATCAAAAAGAGGGTTGCAATGAGATTGATTTTGCTAAAGCATCTCGTAGAGAAGTTATCCGCATGAAAGATGATATTAATTCTATTAATTATTAATTAAATATAGAGAGGTTGATTTGAAACTATGTCTTTGTTTAATCAAGGTGAAAAGGCGTACTTAATGCTATCAGATGGTACTATCTTAGAGGGTATATCGTTTGGAGTAAAGGGTACTGCCATAGGAGAGGTAGTATTTACTACTGGTATGACAGCATATCAAGAAACTTTAACAGACCCAAGTTATTATGGTCAAATAGTTACTCAAACTTTCCCACTGATTGGAAACTATGGTGTCAACGACGAAGATTATGAAAGTGCTAAATCTTATGTTAGCGGATACATCGTTAGAGAATGGTGTAATGCACCATCTAACTTTAGAATGAACGAAAATCAAACTATTGATACTTTCCTAAAGAAACATAATATCATTGGTATTCATTCAATAGATACCAGAATGTTGACTAGAAAGATTCGTGAATACGGTGTTATGAACGGAGTAATCACCACCGAAAATGTTTACGAAAAGAAAGATGAACTTCTAAAGTTAATCAATAACTTTGAAATAGTAGGCGCCGTTAAGACCGTTACTGCTACTGAACCTATTGAATATAAATCAAAACTTTCAAAGCATAAAGTTGCTTTAATAGACTTAGGTTACAAGAGAAATATCCGTCAAGAGTTATTAAATCGTGGTTGCGATGTTATAGTACTTCCAGCTTTAGCTACTGCTGAGGATATTAAAGCTATCAACCCAGATGGCATTATGCTATCCAATGGCCCTGGAAATCCTGCTGAAAATGTGCAAACTATCGAGAATATAAAAGAGATTTGCAAACTAGGTATTCCTATATTCGGTATATGTATGGGGCATCAGTTAATGGCTTTAGCTCATGGGGCTACTACTGAAAAGTTGAAGTATGGTCACAGAGGAGCAAATCAACCAGTTATAGACATAGATACAGACAATACTTTCGTTACTAGCCAAAATCATGGGTACGCTGTAGTAAACAATAGTGTGGATAAAAAATATGGTTACGTTCAATATAAGAATGCTAATGACGGCTCTTGTGAAGGTATCCGTTACACCTACAATGATATAAATGCTTTTACTGTACAGTTTCACCCAGAGGCTCACGGTGGCCCTTTAGATACCGCTTTCCTATTCGATAAATTTATTAGTATGATGGAGGCAACCAAATAATGCCACTTAGAAATGATATCAAAAAAGTATTAGTAATCGGTTCAGGCCCTATAGTAATCGGTCAAGCTGCTGAGTTCGACTATGCAGGTACTCAAGCGTGTAGGGCTTTAAAACAAGAGGGTTTAGAGGTAGTACTAATAAACTCTAACCCTGCAACCATTATGACCGACAAGGCTATGGCTGATAAAATCTACATTGAGCCTTTAACCCTTGACGTGGTTAAGAGAGTTATTCAGATTGAACGTCCCGACAGTGTACTATCTACTTTAGGTGGTCAGACTGGTTTAACACTTTCTATGCAACTAGCAGAAGAAGGCTTCTTAGATGAGTACAACGTTAAGCTACTTGGAGCTAATCCCGAAACTATCCATAAGGCAGAGGATAGACAAGCCTTTAAAGATACTATGGAAAAGATTGGTCAGCCATGTATACCATCTAAAGTAGTTGAAACCGTTGAAGATGCTGTTGAGTTCGCTAAAACTATAGACTATCCAGTTATAGTAAGACCAGCATTTACCCTTGGTGGTACTGGTGGAGGTATAGCAAACGATGAGGAAGAACTGAGAGATATATCTAAGAACGGTTTAAGACTTTCACCTATTACACAAGTACTTATTGAAAAGTGCATTAGTGGTTGGAAAGAGATTGAGTTTGAAGTTATTCGTGATAGAAAAGGTAACGTTATTACAGTATGCTCTATGGAAAACTTCGACCCTGTGGGTATTCATACTGGCGATAGCATAGTTATTGCCCCTGCTGTAACTCTAACCGATAGAGAATATCAGATGCTTAGAACTTCTGCAATAGATATTATAAATGAATTAAAGGTAGAGGGTGGCTGTAACTGTCAATTTGCACTCAAACCAGATAGTTTTGAGTATGCAGTTATTGAGGTAAACCCTAGAGTTTCACGTTCTTCTGCATTGGCATCTAAAGCTACGGGATATCCTATAGCTAAGACCGCCGCTAAGATTGCCATAGGCTACTCCCTAGATGAGATTATCAACGCAGTTACTGGCAAGACTTACGCTTGTTTTGAACCTACTCTTGACTATGTAGTAATTAAGTTCCCTAAATGGGCTTTCGATAAGTTTGTATATGCTAAAAGAACTCTAGGTACTCAAATGAAGGCTACTGGTGAGGTTATGGCAATAGGTACAAGTTTTGAACAGGCTATGATGAAAGCTGTACGTTCTGTTGAACTCGGTCTTGATAGCATGAATATGCCTAAACTTTCAAAGGTATCTACTGAGGATTTATTGAAAAAGTTACAAACCGTTGATGATGAACGTTCTTTCCAAGTATATGAAGCTCTAAAGCGTGGTATTACAGTAGACCAAATTCACGATATCACTAAGATTGATAAGTGGTTCTTAGAAAAGTTGATGAACTTAATCAACCTTGAAAGATGGCTTGCCGATGGCATACTTACTCAAGAAAAGTATGAAATCGCTAAAAGGTACGGATATCTTGATGCTACTATCGAGAGAATGTCGGGGCAAAAGTGTCCAGAACATAAACACGCAGTCTACAAGATGGTTGATACTTGTGCAGGTGAATTTAAGGCTGAAACTCCATACTTCTACTCAACCTATGACGATGAAAATGAGGCTGAACAGTTTATAGAACGTACTAATACGGGTAAGAAAAAAGTTATAGTTTTCGGTTCTGGACCTATTAGAATAGGTCAAGGCATTGAGTTCGATTACTGTTCTGTTCACTGCGTTTGGACTTTGAAAGAGATGGGTTATGAAGCTGTTATCTGTAATAATAACCCAGAAACGGTATCTACTGACTTCGATACTGGTGACAGACTATACTTCGACCCTCTAACTAAAGAAGATGTTGCTAACATTATAAATACTGAAAAACCTTATGGTGTAGTAGTTCAATTCGGTGGACAGACTGCCATTAAACTTACTAGACATCTTGCAGATATGGGAGTTAATATATTAGGAACTTCTGCAGACAATATTGACGCTGCTGAGGACAGAGAACGCTTTGATGAACTCCTTGAAAAGTGTGGAATACCACGTCCAGCAGGTTATACCGTCATGACTACTGATGAGGCTATTCAAGTCGCTGAAAAGTTAGGATATCCAGTACTTTTAAGACCATCTTATGTTTTAGGCGGTCAAAATATGATTATTGCCCATTCTAAAGATGAAGTCGTTGAATACATGGAGATTATCACTAGAACTATGATTGAAAATCCCGTACTTATTGATAAGTACATGATGGGCAAAGAAGTAGAAGTTGATGCCATCTGTGACGGTAAAGACTTTGTAATCCCTGGAATTATGGAACATATTGAACGTGCTGGTGTTCATTCTGGTGATAGTATTTCCGTATATCCTGCCCAAACCCTCTCAAAGAGGATTAGAGAAACTATTATAGATTATACTAAAAAGCTCTCTTTTGCCCTTGATGTAATAGGATTGGTAAACATTCAATATGTAGTATACAACGATGAGGTATACGTTATAGAAGTAAATCCACGTTCTTCAAGAACTGTACCATATATTAGTAAGGTTACTGGTGTACCTATGGTGGATATTGCTACTAAGATTATGTTAGGTGCTACCTTAAAAGATTTAGGCTATGAAAGTGGTTTGTATCCAGAGGGTGAATATGTAGCAGTTAAAGTTCCAGTATTTAGCTTCGAAAAGCTCCATGATGTTGATACTATGTTAGGCCCTGAAATGAAATCTACTGGTGAATGTTTAGGCATTGGCAAAACCTTTGAAGATGCTCTATTAAAAGGCTTAATTGGAGCAGGTTACGATTTAGGACGTCAAGATAGTGGTGGAGTATTAATATCGGTGCGTGATACAGATAAGAGTGAGATAGTTCCAATAGCTGAAAAGTTCGCTGATATGGGATTTGAACTCTATGGTACTGGTGGAACTGCATCATATTTGAATAAGAATATGGTTGCTACTAACGTAGTTACTAAGATATCTGAACCCGACAAGGAACACGAAGGCGTTATAGATTTACTTGAAAGTGGTAAGATACACTATGTTATTTCCACATCTGCAAAGGGTAGAATACCTGCTCGTGACAGCGTTAAGATGCGTAGAAAGTCTATTGAACGTTCTATATGTTCATTAACTGCTATTGATACTGCTAACGCTCTAGCTAACGTATTAAAATCGGGTAGAAAGATTGATGATGTAGAACTCGTAGATATCACTAAGATATAATCTATTGATTTAAAATATTCAAAATCGCCCATAATTTTAGAAAATCGTGGGCGGTTTTTTAAAAATAGTTTTGAAAGGGTGATATATTTTGAAATATACACAAGGGAAATATCCTTTAATTAAGAAAGAAAGTATAGCTAAAGAAGTATATAGCTTTACTATACTATGTCCAGAGGTTGCAGAAATCACAAAGGCAGGACAGTTTGTACACATCTTGCCAAAGGGATATACTCTAAGAAGACCTATCTCTATATGTGGAATAGATAAAGCTAAAGGTACTTTAAGAATAGTCTTTGAGGTTCGTGGTGATGGTACTAAAGAATTATCTGAAACACATACAGGCGAATTAATCGACATGATTGCACCTCTTGGAAATGGTTTTACTCTAAGTGATGACATAAAAAAGATTATATTAATAGGTGGTGGTATTGGAACACCTCCAATGTTGCCATTGGCTCAAGAGTTTGGAGAAAATGCTACAGTAATCACTGGATTTAGAAATTCTAGTGCAGTAATCTTACAAGAGGATTTTAAAAAGACTGGTGCTAAGACTATACTATGTACCGATGATGGTTCTACTGGTATACATGGTTTAGTTACTGCTCCACTAGAGGAAGTATTAAAATCTGAAAGTGTGGATTTAATATGTGCGTGTGGACCTACTCCAATGTTGAAAGCCATATCTAATATGGCAGATACTTTTAATGTAGAGTGTCAAGTATCTTTAGAGGAACGCATGGGTTGTGGTATAGGAGCTTGTCTAGTATGTGCTTGTAAGGTTCAAAAAGATGGTCAAGAACAGATGCTTCATGTCTGTAAAGATGGCCCAGTATTTAAATCTAAGGAGGTAGTTTGGTAATGGCTAATTTAGGAGTAAATATCTGTGGAGTAGACTTTAAAAATCCAGTGATACCAGCTAGTGGAGTTTTTGGCTATGGTAGAGAGTATGAGGAACTATATTCGTTATCAAAGTTGGGTGGAATTGCTACTAAGGGAACTACTATAACAAAAAGAATGGGAAATCCTGCACCTAGAATTGCAGAAACTCCAAGTGGAATGTTAAACTCTGTAGGTTTGCAAAATCCAGGTATTGATTACTTTATCGAGAAAGAACTTCCAAACTTACTCACTAAAGATACTGTAATAATCTCTAACATTGCAGGTTCTACTATCGATGAATGTGTAGCCATAGCTGAAAAACTCAACGAAACTGAAGTTCACATGATAGAGTTAAACATATCGTGTCCGAATGTAAAAAAAGGTGATGCTACCTTTGGAGTATCTTGTGAGGGTGCAAGTGAAATAACAAAGGCTGTTAGAAAGGCTACTACTAAGCCTTTGATAGTTAAACTATCACCTAACGTTACTAGTATTGTAGATATCGCTAAAGCAGTAGAAAGTGAAGGTGCTGATAGTATATCTTTGATAAACACTCTATTAGGTATGCGTATAGATATAAATACTAGGCGACCTATCTTAAAGAATAATATGGGTGGGCTATCTGGTTCAGCAGTTTTTCCAGTAGCCGTTAGAATGGTTTGGCAAGTCGCTAATGCCGTAAAAGTTCCAGTGATTGGAATGGGAGGTATCAGTAATGGCAAGGACGCTATTGAAATGATGATGGCAGGTGCTAGAGCTGTTCAAGTCGGGGGTGCTGTATTTACTGACCCATTTGCTCCAATTAAGATTATTGATGAAATAAACTCTTGGCTTGATAGCAAGGGTATTAAAGATATAAATGAGATAGTAGGAAGTGTTCAACCATGGTAGAATTATATCTAATACGCCATGCCGAGGCTATGGGCAATGTAAATGAAGTCTTTCAAGGTACTATCGATGAGGAAATCTCACCAAAAGGATTAAAACAGCTTGATGAACTTAAAGAACGCTTTATAGATATCAAATTAGACAAGATATATACCAGCCCACTTATTAGGGCAGTTAAAACTGCTAGAATGGTGAACTACTATCATGGTTTAGATTTAATTAGAAATCCTGACATTGCAGAAATCAATGGAGGGGATTTTGAAGGTAAGAAGTGGTCTGATTTACCTAATCTATATCCCGAACAGTACTATAATTGGAAGCATAATCAAGAAGATTTTCAAGCACCAAACGGCGAAACTATGAAAGATGTTTACAATAGAATGGTATCTGCTATGAATAAAATTATAGAAGAGAATTTAAACCTTAATTGTGATACTACTATAGCAGTAGTATCGCATGGGTGTGCTATTAGAAACTATCAGTGTTACTTAAACCATAGTGAAATATCTTATATGCCGAACCTAAAGTGGTCAGATAATACAGCAGTATCTAAGATAGTGTTTAGTTCTCTTACCGATTGGAAAGTAGAGTATCTAAACGATAGTTCACATCTTTCAGAGGAAAACTCTACCTTGAAATTTTCAAAATGGTGTAAAGGTGAAGTTTAATAATTAATAGTTAATAATTATTAATTATTAATTAAAGATAATCGTGGGAGTAGGTCATCAAGATGTATACATATACAATATTTAAAAATAGAAGGTCGTTTTTATGAAAATACTATCCGTAGATTTTGGCGATACTAGAACGGGTATCGCCGTATGCGATAAGAATGAAATGTTAGCATCGCCAGTGTGTGTAATTACTGAACGTGATTTCAATAGGTGTGCCGAAAAGGTATCAGATAAAGCTTTAGAGTTAAAAGTTAATCAGATAGTTGTAGGGTATCCAAAAAATATGAATGGTACTATTGGCGAACGTGCTGAAAAATGTCAAGAGTTTGCTAGTCTATTACAAGATATATCTAAAATACCAGTGATTCTATGGGACGAACGTTCTACTACCGTTACAGCACATCAATATTTAAACGTTACCAATACCAGAGGTAAGAAAAGAAAAGCAGTAGTCGATGCAGTAGCATCTACCATCATACTAGAAACCTATCTTGAGTTTAGAAAGCATCATCGCAAGGAATATCCACTGTAACAAAAGAAACAAAGTTGAATACTATAGTTTTAGAACGGATATTACAAGAAGTATACGTTTTAGTAGTCCTATTGGTGGTGAGATGCTTTGAGAAACCTTAACAAGCGTGATAAGGCTAAGAGGTTCGATTCCATATGCGTATCGATATGTATCATGGTATATATAGTACTAGTACTTACCTTAAATATAGAACATAACCTTATAGTAGAGCCATGCTATAGTATATACTGCGTAATAGAAAACGCATTAGGCAAGAACTCTACATAGATACAAGAATGAAAAGGAACACATCTACTGTTAGATGTGTTCCTTATTTATATATTACAACGAACCTAAAACATTCTTAGAGAACGATATATTAGTGAATAAAGGAAGAACATTTGAGCAAATTTTCTACTTTTTCTTTTCGTTCAAATAAAACACAACCGCCAACGTGTTCTTCCATCAATACATCTCCATTTTGTAATGCTGTAAACAACTTTGAATGCAATGCTTCTCTAACAGATGTATCTCGAACATTGATGTCTGAATATGGAGAGAATGGACATGGTTCTGCATTGCCATGAGGATTGATATGGAAAAAGCCTCTTCCTGCAGCTAAACAGCCACCAGAACTTTTTTCATCACCAGGAAAAGAAATGAATAGCATTTCGGGATACTGCTTTCGTAACTCCATGAGCTGATTGTTCAAAAATTCTCTTTCTGCGTCTTGTGGTGCTAATTCGTAACTATTCTCTGTTACTGGTACAAACTCTACATATATTATAACCTTACAGTCACGTTTTTGTAGTACAGAAATAAAATTTTCAGAAACTACCTCATTTAGGTTGGAAGTTGTAACAGTAACCGATGCACCGAAAATCAGATGGTTTTCTTTCATTTTATCCATTGCACAAATTAAGCTTTGATAGATTCCATTTCCACGGCGTTCATTGGTTTTCTTTTCATCACCCTCAATGCTAAAAATAGGAATCAGATTTCGAGCCTTGTCAAAAAGTTTTATATAACTATCATTTATCATCGTTCCGTTTGTAAAAATAGGAAACAAGATTTCTGGAGTTTCCACTGCTTTTTCCAAGATATCCTTACGCATCATAGGTTCTCCGCCTGCCAAAAGAATAAAACCTATTCCTAAATCTTTTGCTTCTTTAAAAATTGTATTCCATTCTTTTGCGGAAAGTTGAGCATACTCTTTTTCATCAGAGCAGATATGGTTTTTTCTTGCGTAACAACCCTCACAGTGCAGATTACAGCTACTGGTAATGCTAGCAATCAAAAATGGGGAATATGTTCTCCTTGTTCTTCTAATTCAGCACGTCGTTTAGAAGACTCTCGGCTTGCCACTGCGTAGCGAGCCATAAAAACACTTTCCTTTGGGTCTTTTAACGTTGCTCTAATAGCACCTTTAACGATGTTTTCTACACCATTCGTCATATATTCTCCGAGGTTGAATTCTTTATTAGCCATAAGTTCTTATTTCCTTCCTATTATTTCTGCAGTAAATTTTTTTGCACATTCTAAATCATCTTGATTTGGACGACCTTTATGGAGTGCTGTAAACTCTCCGTAGCAATAGAAGTTTTTGCTGTCAACTTGTATGCCTTTGTTTTGTAATCTTTTTTTGATTTGCGGGAATGCTCGTTCTGTAAGTGCAGAAGTAGAGAAAACTACAACCTTACCTACTTTGCTCTTGTCTAGTTTTTGAATGTACTCCTTAACTTCAGAACTAATACCGCCCCAATAAACAGATGCTCCTAAGAATAGAATATCCACACTGTTGTCTATCGGTGTAGGAATATGCTCAGCTTTACAGCCAGTTGTTTTTGCAATTACATCTGCTAACTTTTTAGTATTTCCTGATTTTGAAAAGTAACGTACAGCAACTCTTGATTTTTTCATAGTGAATTCCTCCAATATTGCGGGTAGTTTAAAGATTATCCATAGCTTAACTCCAAAAAAAGCTTTACTTTTAAAATGCTACCTGCTATAATATAATTATAATCTTAAAAGATGCTTATGTCAATTACGCAGTTTTTATGTATTAAGTAAGAAAAAACTTATCTATGGAGGAAATCATAATGGTAAATGAACATATTTGCCCATGTACAAAAAATTGTCCCTTGCAGAGGGCAATGAAATCAATCGGTGGAAGATGGAAAATGTCTATTTTATGTTCTCTTTCGAATGATGGTGCAACCAGATACAACGATATAAAACGAAAAATGAATGGCATCTCTAACACTATGCTTGCTAAATCACTAAAAGAACTTGAAGATGATGGTCTTGTAAAAAGAACCGAATATTTGGAAGTTCCTATTCGTGTAGAGTACGAAATAACAGATGATGTTCGCTCTTTAATTCCAATTCTAATGGAGCTTGCCGTATGGGGAAGCAATCTGAAAAAAATCCTAACATATAAAATGAAGGGTTATATCAAATATGTAAAAAAGCCAGCCTCTAGGCTGACTTTTTAATAAGTTAAGGAACACATCTACTGTTAGATGTGTTCCTTATTTATACTATATTAGATTGATATGTTCTTGTAGTAATCTAAGGTAGAAAAACCTCTATTTAATGTGCATAGTAGAACGTTCTCAGTGATTCTATTTAATAGTTTCAGCGAAGTATCGCTTAGTTTGAAGTTAAATAGCCTATCGTAGTCAGAGAATACTATGTGTTGCATAGCTTGTAACACCGATTTAGATATTTGTAGGTCATTCATATCGGCACAGTTTTGACATATCACGGAGTTCTGCTGTATGGAAAAGTATAAGCTTTGCGTTAAAGAAAGTTCACATCTGCCACATACTAAAAGGTTTGGAGAAAATCCTAGTTCAGAGATGAGTCGCAACTCAAAGATAGATTTAAGCTGTCGATGAGGTCGCTTATGATTAGATATGTAGTAGAATATGTTAAGAATCAACCTTAGAACGGCTTTGCTATCTGTGGAATGTTGTCCAATGGTATATGTTACCACTTGGGATATGTACGATGCTAAGGCTAGACCGCATAAATCTTCACGCATACCGTAGAAACTATCTATCAAGTCCGATGATTTCACCGAATAGTGTTTCTTAGACCTATCTACACATAGGTTTGAATAGGCGAACATCTGCAAGGCAGACCTATTCTCATTCTTTAATGATTTTACACCCTTTTGAGCTACTTCAATCAAGCCTAACTCATCGGTTAATATGTCTAAGAACTTTCCATTTTCGCCAACTATACGTTCGCCTATTACTAAACCCTTACAATTCATATAGATAAAATCACTCCAAAAAACCCTTATATTTTAGATAGTCGGAAACCTTTCCCGATAGACAGAAAGCTTCCCAAAGTTCATAATCGGAATCCATAATAAAAAGTCCTTTCCTTGTATTTATATACTATAGGTGTATATATGTTAATATTATATGCCAACGTACAAGGAATATTTACATGGAACTATTTCTCAGAAAGTCCAAAGTTTCTAATAACACCCTCACGATTACGCCAATCTTCCTTAACCTTTACCCAACATTGTAGATTAACTTTAATTTGGAAAAAGTTTTCAAGTTCTTGTCTAGCAAGAGTAGATGCCTTCTTTAACATACTTCCGCCCTTACCTATTATTATACCCTTGTGACTATCACGTTCACAATATATCACCGCTGATATGTCTAAGATAGTTTCTCCTTTAGAAGTATCACGTTCTTTCATAGTTTCCACACCTACGGCAATACCATGAGGGACTTCATCTTCTAACAGATTTAATAGTTTTTCTCTAACTATTTCACTAGCTATTACTTTTTCTGGTTGGTCGGTAATCATATCGTCTGGAAAGTAGTGAGGGGCTTCTACGGATAGTTTTGTAACCTCTTGGACTACTAAATCTATGCCGTCGTTTTCTTTAACACTTATTGGAACTACTGCAGTAAATGGGAACTCACCACTAAGTTGAGCTATCTGCAAAGCCAATGTCGATTTATCATTTAGTAGGTCTATCTTGTTAAGTACAAGTATAACTTTAGTCTTAGAGTCAAAACAGTTGTTCAATAGTTGTCTTTCCTGTTCACCAATCTTACGAGTGCAGTCCAACATAAAAAGTACTACGTCAATATCGGCAATACTTTCAGATACAGTATTTAACATATGTGTACTTAATCTGTTCTTAGGTTTATGCAATCCAGGGGTATCTATAAGGACTATTTGAGTTTCACCACTGTTTACTATGCCAGTAATCTTAGTTCTAGTAGTCTGCGATTTACTACTAACAGATGCTATCTTCTCACCGATTAGAGCATTCAACAGCGATGACTTTCCTGCGTTGGTTCTACCAGCAATGGTAACGAATACTGTCTTTGTCATAAAAGATTATTCTTCCTCCTCTTTAGTTATGTAAGTAGTATCCCTAGAGATACCTAACTTGTCAAGAACCTCTTCTTCCTTTTCA
>Ga0192274_1021_pt1 | contig 42205 bp, 39 predicted proteins | sample Koala_Koa24_G3_FD_131266 | JGI IMG/M metagenome (GOLD analysis project Ga0192274, IMG submission 131266) | Enriched cells from koala feces incubated with labeled cellulose particles, San Francisco Zoo, California, United States - Koala_Koa2-4_G3 ... | reverse complement strand
TATTTTACATTAACATTAATGAAATGAGGTATTTTAAAAATGTCAAAGGAATTTATTGTTGAAACTTCTGCACGTCACGTACACGTTACTCAAGAAGATTTAGAAATCTTATTTGGTAAGGGTGCTACACTTACTAAGAAAAAAGATTTATCTCAACCTGGACAGTTTGCTTGTGAAGAGAAGGTTACTATAGTGGGTGCTAAAGGTCAAACTAAGGCATCTATATTAGGCCCTACTAGAAAGGCTACTCAAGTTGAACTTTCTGCAACCGATGCACGCTCTATTGGAGTAGTTGCTCCAGTTCGTGAAAGTGGTGACGTTGTTGGTTCTGGTGCCTGTAAGTTAATAGGCCCTGCTGGTGAGATAGACCTTAAAGAAGGTGTTATAGTGGCTAAAAGACATATCCACTTAACTAATGCAGATGCTCAAGAACTCGGCGTTACTAACGGTCAGATAGTTTGGGTTAAGTTAGATACTGATGGTAGAAAGGCAATACTAGGTGATGTAGTGGTTAGAGTATCTGATACCTATGCTAAAGCTATGCATATAGATACTGATGAGGCTAATGCGGTACTATCTAATGGCAAGTTAATGGGTACTATCATTAATATTGATTAATATACCAAACGTGAGTTGAAATATAGGTGGAAAATATATGGATAATAAACAGCTTTTATTTATAGATGGTATTGGTAGAGAAATACTATCGTACATAGATGATTTACAACACAAGCCTTTTATAAGTATCGATAACTTTAATCCTCAGAATACTGTTCTAGTAGTGGTAGATGTAATCAACGGCTTTACTAAAGAGGGAACTATGGCATCTAGTAAGGTAGCAGAGATTATTCCTACCGTTAAGGTTTTGATGCAAAATGCTATATCTAAAGGCATTAAAGTCTTAGCATTTGCGGATTGTCACACAGAATGTTCCTCCGAGTTCGATACTTTCCCATCTCACTGCCTAGATGGTACTTCAGAAAGTGAGATTGTAGATGAATTGAAATCTATAAAAGAGTATACTTTAATTAAGAAAAATTCTACTAACGGATTCCATGCTCCTGACTTCCAAAGGTTTTTAAAGGAAAATCCACAAGTGGATAACTTTATAGTCTGTGGGGATTGTACCGATATATGCGTTATGAACTTCTGCTTGACTCTTCAAACTAAGTTCGACCAAGATAATAAATCTTGTGAGATAGTTATTCCTATAGACTGCGTTGAAACTTATGATGCCCCTAAACATTACAGCGAACTTATGAACATTATGAGTCTTAAACTTATGGAAAATGCAGGTGTTAATTTAGTATTATCCATATCTTAAATAATTTCAACATTCAATAACAAATCCCCACCTATATAGGTGGGGTTAATTGTGTATGGAAATCAATCTTTAGAGTCTAAAACAATGAAATTTGATTTTTGTGAGAGGATAGAAAAAATCATCTTGACATTCCACACCATAAGTTATATAATATTATAGTATAGGAATTTTTTTAGTTATGAAAAGCGAGGTACTATAAAACTATGGCTGAAAAGAAACAAATGTCCCGTGAGGGATTTAGAAAGTTAGAAGAAAAGTTAGAATATTTAAAAACCGTTAGACGTGTAGAAGTCGCTGAAAAGTTGAAAGAGGCTCGCTCATATGGTGACCTTTCAGAAAATGCTGAATATGATGCAGCTAAAGACGAGCAAGGTATTCTTGAGGCAGAGATAGTTGAACTACAGATTACTATTGAAAATGCTATAATAGTAGACGACGATAGTATATCTACTGACGAGATAGGTATGAGTTCTATAATAGAGATTAAAAATATGAATACTGGTAAGGTCGAAAAGATGCAGATAGTTAGTACTAATGAATCTGACCCTATTAATGGTAAAATCTCTGATGAATCACCTATAGGTAAGTCTGCTATGAGAAAAAAGGTTGGAGAGTTCTTCTTGGTCGAAGCACCTGCAGGTGTTATAGAGTTTGAAGTTATCTCTATTTCAAAGTAATAAGATAAGGAGTTTTTATAGATGGCAGAAAATCAACATAATAGTAATGCTCCAGTTGAAGAAGAATCTCAGCAGGATATTAACATACTAAAGAAGATTAGAATAGACAAGTTGGACGAACTTAAGAGCAAGGGTTGTAATCCATATGAGATTACTAAGTTTGATTACACTCATAAGAACGCTCAAATTCGTGAAAATTTTGAATCTATGGAAGGTCAGACCGTTAAGATAGCTGGTAGAATCATGACTTGGAGAAACATGGGCAAGGCTAACTTTATAAATATTCGTGACGGTTCGGACAGAATGCAAGTATACGTTCGTATGAACGATATCGGTGAAGATGAGTTCAAAGAGTTTAAAAAATGGGATATCGGTGATATAGTAGGTGTTGAAGGTTTTGTCTTTAAGACTCGTACTGGTGAGATATCTGTACACGCTACTAAGATAGTGCTACTATCTAAGTCACTACTACCATTACCAGAAAAATGGCATGGTCTAAAGGATACTGATACTCGTTACAGACAACGCTATGTGGACTTAATCTGTAACCCAGATGTTAAGGATACTTTCGTTAAGAGAAGTCAAATTTTAAAGGAGATTAGAAACTATCTCGATAACTTAGGTTACATTGAAGTCGATACTCCCGTACTACACACCCTTGAAATAGGTGCTGCTGCTAGACCTTTCGTTACACATCACAACGCATTAGATATAGATATGTATCTTAGAATAGAAACTGAGTTATATCTAAAAAGATTGATAGTAGGCGGTTTTGACAAGGTGTATGAGGTCGGCAGAATCTTTCGAAATGAGGGTATGGATACCTCTCATAACCCTGAGTTTACTACTATTGAGATGTATCAAGCGTACACAGACTATTTCGGTATGATGGATTTGATTGAAAATCTATACCATCACTTAGCTAAGACTATCTGTGGTTCAGATAACGTAATGTATCAAGGTGTTGAAATTAAACTCGGTGAAACTTGGGAACGTCTAACTATGGTTGACGCTGTAAAAAAATACGCCAACGTGGATTACAACGACTGGTCTACTGACGAAGAGGCTAGAGCGTGTGCAAAGGCTCATAATGTTGAGGTTGAAGAGGGTGATACGGCTACAAAAGGTCACGTCCTGATAGCTTTCTTCGATGCTTTCGTTGAAGATAAATTGGTTCAGCCTACCATCATCTATGACTATCCAGTGGAAAACTCTCCATTAGCTAAGAGAAAGCCATCTAACCCAGCGTTTACTGAACGTTTTGAGTACTTTATCTACTGCCGTGAGATGGGTAATGCATTCTCTGAACTTAATGACCCTATAGACCAACGTGAAAGGTTTGAAAAACAAGTTAAAGCTAAAAGGGCTCAAGGTGGCAACAATGCTCAAGTCGATGAGGATTTCGTTACTGCTCTTGAGTATGGTATGCCCCCAACTGGTGGTTTAGGTCTTGGCTTAGATAGGTTGGTTATGCTCCTTACTGATAGTCCATCTATTAGAGATGTGTTGTTGTTCCCAACTATGCGTCCACTAGTGTAGTTTACCTATGTTATTAATGCAGAATGTATATATACTTTTCATTCTGCATTTTTTATATAGATTGGAGGTAGTTTTTTGCAAAAGAATCAAAAGGATATTATTTCCCAAGACGATGATAAAGAGTCTAAGGAATTAGAAAACACTACTGACATAGAGTCTGAACCTAATGAAGATACATCTAAGAAACAGAAGAGCCTTTTCAATATGGCTAAGGAGATTGAAGAGAAAGAACGTCAGCTAGAGGTCGAAAGAGAACGCAAGGGTATTGAACAGCATGAAAAAGAACGTGAAGACTATGCTAAGAAACTTCAGCAGGATAAGATTGAACTTATACGTCTAAAACAAGGCGTAATAGACCATTCTGATACCATTCATGAGGTGCATGAAGAAGCTTCGGTGTTGACATTCCCTCAAAAGATTAGTAACTTTTTCTATCATAACGCTTGGTGGCTTTGGATAGCTATATTTCTCTTAATCATAGCTACTTACATTACTTACGGAATAGTCACCACACCTAAGGCAGATGCTACCGTCCTGCTCTTTGTAACTAACGATGAGCTTTCTAACTATACGGAACAGATGTCTGACTACTTTGAACAGTTCGTAGATGACAACACAGGCGATGAAGTATCTACAGTGAATGTGTACTATATCCCTGTAGCTACTGACTCTAATGATGTAAACTATACTAGTTACATGGCAAAGTTCTCTGGTGAGATGCAGTCGGCAAACTCTTTAATAGTTATCGCCGATGATTCTTGCGAGGAGATTTTAAAACCTAGTGAGGTACTATACAAGCTCTCTAAGGACTTTGAAGATATCGACAATATCGATGGCTACAAATATTACCTAAAGGATACCGATTTTGCTCAACAGATTGGTTATGAGGGTACTATATCTGATGATATGTACATAGGTATTAGAAAGGTTCAACAAGTATATGATTCATCTAAAAAGATGGAAGAAAACTTTGAAGTGGCTTATGAGTTTATAGAGAGGTTTATAACGTATCAAGAGGAAGGAGAAGATTCTATTGGCTAAAGAATGTAGATTCTGCGGTGCTGAAATGGACGACAATGCTATTAAATGTCCTGAATGTGAAAAGATGGTTGCAAACGCTGAAATTATATTGGATAAGCAACGTCAACATATAAAGAAGAGAAATACTATTCTCTTAGTAGTGTTAATATGTATTATCTTTGTGGTGGGTATGGTTATCGCCTATATAGTTAGTAACAAAGATAAGTCGGGTGCTAAATCTTATGTAGATGCTATAGATATGAATATTGCCTCTATGATAGATAATAATCCAACTAATTTTTTGAAATCATACCCTATTTTTATGAGAGATTTTCTTTCGGAAACCCTTGGACTTATGACTAATGACAACTTCGACGAGTATATTGACTCTTTAAGTGATGAAATAGTTAAGGCTTATGGCAGTGATGCTGTAGCATCTTATGAGATTAAAGATAAACAACACTTAGATGACGAAACTATAGATGAGTATTTAACCTCTATATTTGAATATATTTCTGAATATTCTGAAGAGTATCAAATGGAGGACTATCCCGTTGAAGATGCTTATCAACTAGGTTTAGAGATAACCTTTAATGGTTCTATAGGTACTCAAACTATGAATACAACGGTGGCAGTTATGAAGTTTGATAGCTCGTGGTATATTATGAACATAATTAACCCTATAAATAACGCTGTAGATGATTTACAATAAGGAGGCTTTTTATGTCCACTATTCGATTAAACCATAATAAAAGTTCTAAAAAGAAACGAAGGTTAAATGTTGGTGCTGTAGTAGTATCTTTGGTGATTATATTCTTGATATTTTTTATACCAATATCTATTTCCAATGGTGGGTATAAGGGCGTTATGAAATCATATTGCAGAGCCATCACTAAACAGGATTATAAACTATATAAAAGTGTGTTTCCTAACTTTTTAACGGAAAATGGTTTGGAAAGTTTAATGCTCTTTGCATATGATACTGGTGACAACTATATGCAAGAGATGCATAATTCCTATGTCGATAAGTATGGAAAGAGTTTTAAGGCATCTTATAAGGTTATAGACAGAACTAAACTCTCTAAAGATGAGTTGGCTGAGTATTCCGAAGATGCAACATCACTGTGTACTGATGGCTCGGAGATTAATATAAAGAAAGGATACAATCTAACGGTATCCATGAAGTATAAAGGAAAAAGTGGTAGTAGTACTGAAGAACTATCTGTGATAGTTATAAAGTACGATGGTAAGTGGTATATCTACGATAGTGATATACACTTCTGCTAACATATTCTATGTATATAAGTTTTGAAACGTCTTTTTAGACGTTTCTTTTTTTAATATGGTCACTAGTTGCTAAGAATCTCAACCTTGTGAGTATAATCTACACCACATGGAACGACTACATTGCCAGATAGCCCATATATATCAGTAGATGTACTCTCTAAGGTACAGAACCTCTTGCATTCAGAAGATAGCTTTTCTAGTTTCGCAAGTGATGTTCCTATAGGTATATTAGAAGTCTTTTTAGCCTTAGATAGTATCTCAATACCTCTTGTGTTCATTGCAAGGACTCTAGCGTATGGGGACATTGTAGATATATCATCTTTGGTGATGCCTAACAGTAGGTTCAAGATAACCCTTCTTATACGTGCAAGAGTATACCTTTTGGATTTTATATTGAACAGTAGGTCGTTTAGGTTAGTAGATACTTTACTAGCTTGAAGTATTCTATACTCTAAGCCATGAGCAACATCGAAAGTAGATTGAACTTCCTCAATAGATGTAGTTCTTAACTTATATAGTATAATCTTATTTAAACTATCCATGTTGTGAATAACTGCATGGTTAAAGATATCGTTAGAGTACGTAGGTATCAAATTTTTAAACTCTCTACCTTGTAGAATACTTTCTCTAATGTACGATGCACTGGCAAAGCCATCTAAAGGCATATTAGAGTTATGTTCAACATTCTTTCTACTTAGAGTAGTAGGTTGAATGTTAGAATTTAATTTAATTAAGGCACGTATATATTCAAGTCCAAGTACATTGTTAGGTTCGTTTAGGACGTTCGCAAACTTGTTACCATATAGCTTTTGTATAACCTTATTCATTGCATTTGGAAAGGTTAGTCCATCTTCCATGAGTTTTAAAACTTCATTGGAGTTACGAACCTCTTCAGATAGTTTAGCTACCATAGTTAAATCTTCTATGTTGGAACTACTTCCAAAGGATAGGCTATCTACACAGCCTAACGATTCCAATAGATATATTCCACCAAAAGCGAAACGTTCTGCAGTCGATAGTGCATAGGCTACTGGTAGTTCTATAATCAAATCTGCACCCCCACAGATAGCCATTTTAGAACGTTCAAACTTATCTACTATAGATACATCGCCACGTTGGACAAAGTTTCCACTCATTACTACAACTAGATGCGTTATATTATGGTCTGCCTTAAAACGTTCTATTTGATATCTATGCCCATTATGAAATGGATTGTATTCAGCTATAATTCCACCTATTTTCATATAAAAAATACTCCTTACTACTAAAAAAGACTTGAAATTTTATAGAATTGGATATATAATAATATTATCATACATTTTATATTATATGCGAAAGGATTTAGATTATCATGAAGAAAATATTAGTAATCAATGCAGGAAGTTCTTCCTTAAAGTATCAACTTATCGATATGGACGATGAAAAGGTTATCGCAAAGGGTAACTGCGATAGAATCGGAATAGGTGGACATATCTCCTATAAGACTGCCGACGGTATAACCCTTGAAAAAGATGTTGACTTCCCAACTCACACAGAAGCTTTTAATGCTCTTATTGAGGCTTTAACTACTGGTGAAACTAAGGTTATTCAAAGTATGGACGAAATCTTAGCGGTAGGTCATAGAGTAGTCCAAGGTGCTGAGGTGTTTACTGAGGCTTGTATAGCTACCGATGAAGTTATCGCTAAGATAGATGAACTTGCTGAACTTGCTCCAGTACATAACCATGCACACGTTTTAGCGTTAAACGCTTGTAAGAGTGTTCTACCTGCTAATGTACCTCAAGTAGTAGTTTTTGATACTTCTTTCCATCAAACTATGCCAGAAAAAGCGTATATGTATGCTCTACCTTACGAGTGCTACGAAAAGTTTAAGATTAGAAAGTATGGTTTTCATGGTACATCTCATAGGTATGTATCTCAAAAGGTTGCAGAACTTATTGGCAAGGACGTTAAAGACCTAAAGATTATTTCATGTCACTTAGGAAATGGTTCTTCTATTACTGCTATACAAGGTGGTAAGTCTATAGATACTACTATGGGATTCACTCCACTAGATGGTTTAATTATGGGTACTAGATGTGGTTCTATCGATGCATCTGCAGTTACGTACCTACAAGAAAAGATGGGACTATCACCTAAAGAAACTAGCGACTACCTAAATAAGAAGTCAGGTTTTATAGGTGTTTCAGGTATATCTAGCGATAATAGAGATATTACTAAGGCTAAAAATGAACATAACCATAGGGCAGAGATTACTTCTGAAATGCTATGCTATGAGATAAAGAAGTACATAGGCTCATTCATGGCAGTTATGAACGGTGCAGATGTTATTCTATTCACTGGTGGTATAGGTGAAAACGCTCCAGAAGTTAGAGCAGAAGCTCTTTCTAACCTTGAAAATCTAGGCATTAAGTTAGATACTCAACTTAATGAAGTTAGAGGTAAGGCTCAAAAGATTTCTACTCCAGATTCTAAGGTTGAAGTTTGGGTAGTTCCTACCAATGAAGAACTATTAATAGCTAGAGATACTTTAGATATTATATCTAAGCAGTAGTATACAACATTACTATAGAAAGAACGTCTATGATATCATTATAGGCGTTCTTTTCATTCAATATTGGTATTCTGTTTCAGTAGAAGAGTATGCATCAGTTTCGGTAGTAGAACCATCATCTGTATCGGCTAATATTTTTTCGGCAGAACGTAGGACTATAGAACCATCTAAATCTCTAACAAATTCCAACTTAAGTAAGATAGTATCTATCTCTTGAGTCTTGTGTTTTTCTATTATAGACGTTGTAGATGCATATGCTAACTTAATCTCTGCATGATATAGTACTGCACCGTCTATATCGTCACTAGTTTCACCGTAAACTGATACGTTACTTATATGGTTAAGTTGACAGTCTGGTAACATATTAGATATCAACGAGTTGTAGTACTTTGAGTTAGTAATCTTTCTGATGCTGTCGGTATCGGAGTCAAATATTGCCTCGCAGTATGTTGATAGACTTTCTACAACGTTCTTATAGTCATCTAATGCAGATACACCATCTGAAACGGGATTCTTTATAGTAACTGAGAAATCTTTATCGAAGATATTAGACGGTATATATAGTGAAGAGTAGGAGTATCTACCATCTTCATCGGCGGTTATTATTGCAGTAATGTTGTCCTTCTTTACCTTAGCGGTATCGTTATCGAGTTCGTAGCTATCCCAATCTTGATATAGTTGTATGTTTCCTACACTATCGAAGAATATTTTTTTACCATTTTCGTTTAAAGTTCCAATTCTAAAGTATTCATTCTCTTGAGATATACTGCTAAACAACATAGGAGTGACTACGTTTTCATAGTCATCGAGGATACCTACAGAAACCGATGCACTGTTTAAAACTCTACCGACTATAAATCTATTTTCAGATAGTACTTCAACACTGTTCCAAACTGGAGATATAACCTCTCTACCGTTAGCGTTTACTATTCCATAGTAGCCTCTAGCAGTCTTAACTAGATATATTGAATCATCGAAGTAACTGTTTACTATTTCATTGTTGTTTATATCGTAGTTTATGTGGTTTTCATCAATGTGCTTAGAGATATATACAGTATCTGCCATCTGAGAACCTAGTATTAATATTCCAAATATTGAACATAATATTACTTTGTTTTTATTTAGTTTAGTATCTTTCATATACCATCACCAATCTAAATAATGTTGATGTTTACATGGAATATCTGTCTTAGCGTTCCATGTATTAATAGATGAGATTTATCTTTCAATGACACCTTTTTCAGTTTCACGTACTATGTATATAGGTCTGTTTTTAATCTCCATGTAGGTTTTGGCTAAGTACATTCCATTTATGCCCATACAGAGAAGTATTATACCACCTATGAAGAATGCACCTGTAAGGACTCCCGATATACTACCAAATCCAACTATGGCAAAGACTATTAACATTATTAAAGATATGATACAGAATACTATTCCAAAGAATATTGATAGCGTCAGCGGAAACGTTGAGAATGCCATAATACCTTCTAGTGAGTACTTAAACAGATTGATAAACGACCATGAGGTAGTTCCTGCTGCACGTTCAACGTTTTCATACTCAATGTACTTAGTCTTGAATCCAACCCACGAGAAGATACCTTTAGAGAATCTGTTATACTCTGTCATAGATAGAATACTATCTACCATGTGACGTGTCATAAATCGGAAATCTTGAGCACCGTCTACAATTTCAGTTTGGGAAATTTTGTTCATAATCTTGTAGAATAGTCTAGCGAACCATGAGCGTATTGGCGATTCTCCATCACGGCTAACACGTCTAGTAGTAGCACAATCGAACTCACCATCTTTAACGTATTCATACATTTTAGGAATAAACTCTGGTGGGTGTTGAAGGTCAGCATCTAAGACCACTACGTAATCGCCTTTAGAACTCTGTAGACCTGCATACATACCCGCTTCTTTTCCGAAGTTTCTCGAAAAAGATATGAACCTTACTCTACTATCTTTGTGAGATAGTTCTCTAAACTTTTCTAAAGTCTTGTCTTTAGAACCATCATCTACGAACATTAGTTCGTAATCTATACCATACTTTTGCACCATGTCACTCATAATTTCTGTAATCTTATCGTAGAAGAGAGGTAGAACTTCCTGCTCATTGTAACATGGCACTACTACTGATATCAACTTCATAATATAAAGTAATCAACCCTTTCATAAGAATAATACTTAATAATAGTATATCACACGTAGTGGATTTTTTCAACCTTTTTGAAACAAAAAAAATTGGCATGGATAATGTTTGCAATATTCCTAGTAGTATGATATAATTATCTAAAAAAGTGGTGGTGATTACGTTTGAACGCATCGAACATAAAAGGTTACATATTCGATTTAGATGGCACTCTTATTGATAGTATGCCCCTTTGGTACAATGTGGATAGAATATTTCTGTCGGAACATGGAGTAACCCCTCCAAATAATATATCGGATATAGTTAAAAAGATGACCGTTGAGCAATCGTCTAAATACTTCCTCGATACTTTCAATCTAAAAGTATCTCAACAAGAGATTATCAATCGCATAGAAGAGATTGTCGCCGAAAACTACAGAGATACTATTCCTCTAAAGTTAGGAATACTTGAACTTTTAGACTATCTTGATAGTAAGAATATCCCCTATGGAGTGGCTACTGCTACCTATAGAACTCTAGCAGTTTCTTGCCTAACTAGGTTGGGCTTAATCAATAGGATTAAGTTCCTTGAAACTTGCTCAGAAGTGGGCAAGGGTAAAGAATATCCAGATATATTTTTTAAGTGTGCCGAAAATATGAAGTTATCTCCTAAAGATATCGCAGTGGTGGAAGATAGTCTATACTGTCTTGAAACTGCTAAAAATCATGGATTTTTAACTATCGGTATTTACGATAGGTCATCTAAAAGTGATTGGATAAACATTCAAAATACTTGTAATTTGACATTTCAATCTGCTAAAGATTTTTTAAACTATCTAGTTATAGGGTGATGTTAATATGTATGTAAGGAGTAATATTTTATGAATAAAAAAGTTATGGTGGGAATGTCTGGTGGAGTAGATAGCTCAGTTACAGCATTACTACTAAAAAATCAAGGGTATGATGTTATGGGAGTTACTTTAAAACTCTTTGCTAATGATGATATAGTTCTATCTGATGAGGCTAAAAGAACCTGTTGTTCCCTTGATGATGTAGATGATGCTCGTAGAGTAGCGTACAAAATCGGCATTGAACACGTGGTGTTCAACTTTAAAGACTACTTTAAAAAATCGGTTATGGATAACTTTGTGGATAGTTATATCAATGGAGAAACTCCTAACCCTTGTATTGAGTGTAATAAGCATATCAAATTTGATGAGATGTTAAGACGTGCAGAAACTCTAGGCTATGATTATATAGCTACTGGACACTATGCACACATCATAAAAGATAAGGCTACTAGTAGATATCTGTTAAAGCGTCCAGCCGATAGACACAAAGACCAAACCTATGTACTATATAACTTAACACAATATCAACTAGCAAGAACTCTTTTTCCACTTGCCGATTATGATAAGGATACCGTCCGTAAGATTGCTGAAGATAATGACTTAATCAATGCACGAAAGCCTGATAGTCAAGATATATGTTTTGTGCCTAATGGTAGGTATGTAGAGTTTATAAATAAACAAGGATATCAAGCAATTAAAGGTAACTTTATAGATACTAACGGAAATGTATTAGGGCAACATCAAGGAATTATTAACTATACTATAGGGCAACGTAAAGGATTAGGCGTAACTTTTGGAAAGCCTATGTTCGTAATAGATAAAAATCCAATAGATAATACTGTAACTCTAGGAACTAATGAGGAACTATTCAAATCGGAACTTATTGCCGACAATGTAAATTGGATATCCATTGAAAGTTTGACAGAACCCTTAAAAGTAATGGCAAAGACTAGATATAATCAAGTAGAGCAATCTGCAACGGTATATCCATTAGATGGCAGTAAGATTAAAGTAGTATTCGATACTCCTCAAAGGGCGATAACTAAAGGTCAAGCAGTAGTAATGTATCAAGGGGAGTACGTACTCGGTGGTGGTAGTATACTCTAGTTAATTTTTTACCATTCTAAAATGGAATATTACTTGAATTTGTTTAGGATATAGTGTATAATATCCTTATCATAATCTAATAAAGGGGAATTTGTTATGTTGACTGATATAGAAATCGCACAAGGGTGCAATATGAAACCTATAGTAGATATCGCTAAGGGTATAGGTATCGACTATGAGGATATTGAACAGTATGGGCATTATAAGGCTAAGGTATCGGAGAACCTATTTAAGAAAGTGGAAAACAATCCAGATGGTAAGTTGATATTGGTAACGGCAATCAATCCCACACCTGCTGGTGAAGGAAAGACTACTATCTCGGTAGGCTTACAACAAGCTATGGGTAGGTTAGGTAAGAAGTCTATAGTAGCTTTAAGAGAGCCATCTTTAGGGCCAGTATTCGGAATTAAGGGTGGTGCTGCAGGTGGTGGATACTCTCAAGTAGTGCCTATGGAAGATATCAATCTACACTTTACGGGTGATATGCACGCTATAACATCGGCAAATAACTTGCTTTGTGCCGTTATAGATAACCATATGCAACAAGGAAATGAGTTACGCATCGACCAAAGACGTATACTATTTAAACGTTGCATGGATATGAATGACCGTGCTTTAAGAAATATAATAGTAGGTTTAGGTGGTAAGATTAACGGTGTACCTCGTGAAGATGGTTTTCAAATTACGGTGGCATCAGAGATTATGGCTATACTATGCCTTGCAAAAGATTTAGATGATTTGAAATCACGTTTTGAAAAGATTCTAGTAGCCTACGATTTAGATGGTAATCCAGTGTATGCAAAGCAACTTGGAGTATGTGGTTCAATGGTTGCACTCATGAAAGATGCTCTAAAGCCTAACTTAGTACAGACCTTAGAGGGAAATCCAGCATTTATTCATGGTGGGCCTTTTGCTAATATAGCTCATGGTTGTAACTCAGTTCGTGCCACTAGATTGGCTTTAAAACTCGGTGATTATTGCATTACAGAGGCAGGTTTTGGCTCAGATTTGGGTGCTGAAAAGTTCTTCGATATTAAGTGTAGATTTGCAAACTTAAAGCCATCATGTGTAGTAGTAGTAGCTACTATCCGTGCATTAAAATATAATGGTGGAGTCCCTAAAGCAGAACTATCTACCGAAAACCTAGAGGCTCTTAAAGAGGGAAGTATTAATCTAGTAACTCACATTGAAAATATGAGAAAGTTCGGAGTCCCTGTAGTAGTAGCTATAAACAAGTTCTACACCGATACTCAAGCCGAGATAGAATACATTCAACAACTTTGTGAAAGTCTAAACGTTAAGGTATCATTAGCGGAAGTATTTGCCAAAGGTGGTGAGGGCGGTATAGACTTAGCTAATAAGGTTTTAGATACTATCGAAAATGAACCATCTAACTTTGCCCCTATATACGATGATAAACTATCTATTATGGAGAAGTTGAACGTGATAGCTAGAGAAATTTATCGTGCAGATGGCGTAAACTTTACTAAGCAAGCTGAAAAATCTATTGCAGAGATAGAAAGAATAGGTATGGATAAGATTCCCGTATGTGTGGCTAAGACACAATATTCACTATCCGATGACCCTTCTAAGCTAGGTAGACCTAAAAACTTTACTATCACCGTTAGAGATGTAAAACTATCCGCAGGTGCAGGTTTTATAGTTGCCCTTACTGGTGATGTTATGACTATGCCTGGTTTGGGTAAAAAACCAACTGCTATGGTCATAGATTGCGACAACAACGGCAACATTACTGGACTATTCTAAGGTGGCGAGTTTACATGGAAAAGATAACTCATTCTGCCGAGGAAAGCATAGAGTTCGGTAAGTATATAGGTTCTAAGTTAAAGAAAGGTGATATGATTGCATATCTTGGTGGTTTAGGTATGGGAAAGACTACTCTAACTAGAGGTATAGTTATGGGTTTAGGTCTTAAAGATGATGTGTTTTCACCAACCTTTACGTTATCTAATGAGTATAGGGGAGATAGCATTAACGTCTATCATTTCGATATGTATCGTATTAATGGCTTAGATGGTCTTGAAAGTATAGGGTTCTTTGACTATCCACTAGAGGATAACGTATCCATTATAGAGTGGTCGGAAAATGTGAATGGAATCTTTAACGAGAGTACCATAAGAATATCCATTGAACGCATAGATGACAATACTAGAAAGATTATCGTTGATGGGGGTGATAGGTTTTGTTAATACTTGGCATAGATACTTCGGGTAAGGTGGCATCGGTTTCTTTAATGCAAGATGATATCTTGTTGGCAGAAAATACTATATATACTACCTTAACACATTCACAGATTATTATGCCTATGTGCAAAAAGCTTCTTGAAAGTGCTAATAAGACCCTTAAGGATATCGATAGGATAGCCGTATCATGTGGCCCTGGTTCTTATACTGGTCTAAGAATAGGTATATCTGGAGTTAAAGCTATGTGCTTTGCCTTAGATATCGGTTGCAATGGGATATCTACGCTTGAAAGTTTAGCGTATAACGTTTTCGGTTTTAACGGCGTGATATGTTCTGTTATGAAAGCTCGTTTAAACTTAGTTTACTGTGGTATCTTCCAAAGTGATATGAAATCTATTAAACGTTATGATACTTTTCCTAACGATTGCATTATAGATAGGTTAGAACTGTTTGAAACTCTATCTGCTATGGATAGAGATATAATATTGGTCGGTGATACTGCTCAAGATTTATATAATTCGTTTGATTTTAATACCAATGTAGTATTATCATCTACTAGAGATAGGTTACAATCTGCTAGTAGTTTGTGTGAGGTCGCTAAACGCTTAGATGCTCAAAGTCCACATAGCTTAGAGGCTTTCTATCTACAGCCTACCAAAGCTGAAAAAGATTTAACTTCTAAAATTTAACACATTTTACATATATACTAAAAACCTCTATTGAGTAACATCAATAGAGGTTAGTTCTATATAACTTTGACTATTCTACAGTAACAGATTTAGCTAAGTTTCTAGGTTGGTCTACATTATTTCCTCTATGGACTGCAGTGTAATATGCAATCAACTGTAGAGGTACAGTAGTAATCATAGGCATTAAGATATTGTCAGTAGCAGGGATTCTAATAATGTAGTCTGCAATATCATCGTCCACATTAGCAGATTCTTTACATACTAATATAACCTTAGCACCACGAGCTTTAACCTCTTTTATATTGCTAATAGTCTTGTCAAAGAGTCTATCTTGGGTAGCTACTGCAATTACAGGCATTTCGTCATCTACTAATGATATAGTGCCGTGCTTTAACTCTCCTGATGCGTAAGCCTCTGAATGAATATAAGAAAGTTCTTTAAGTTTTAATGAACCCTCCATGCTAAGAGCATAATCTAAGCCACGACCGATATACAATAGGCTAGTAGCGTTCATAATCTTTGAGGCAATCTTTTGACAGATATTCTTGTGTTCTAACGTTTCAGTGATTAGGTTAGGAATATCCATAAGTTTAGAAGTATACTCTTTACAAGCATCGAGTGAGATTTTCTCCTTAGCGTAAGATAGTTCAAAAGCTATTAAATACATTATTGCCAACTGTACAGAATACGCTTTAGTAGACGCTACAGAAATCTCTGGACCTGCATGGGTATATATAACCATATCACTTTCACGGGCAATAGATGAACCTACTACGTTTACTATGGATAGAGTCTTTGCTCCACATTGCTTAGCAAGTTTTAAAGCAGACTTAGTATCGGCAGTTTCACCCGATTGAGATATTAATATAACTAAGTCGCTTGAATCTATAATGGGATTTCTATATATAAATTCAGATGCCATATCCACAGTAACGGGTACTCTAGCCAAATCTTCAATTACATACTTTCCAACTATTCCAGCGTGCATAGCCGTTCCACAAGCTACTATAAATAGTCGGGATATTCCTTTTAGATAGTCTACAGTAATACCACATTCTTCTAAGTTAGGCATACCGTCGAAAACTCTAGGCGATACCGTATTGGTTATAGCAGTAGGTTGTTCATGGATTTCTTTAAGCATAAAGTGTTCATAACCACATTTTTCAGCCGAATTGATATCCCAATCTGCGACCATAACTTCTTTATTTAGTAAGTTATGATGTACATCATATACTTTAACTCTATCTTTTTTTATAATTGCGATTTCATCTTGTTCAAGTAGGTAGTAATTTTTAGTGTACTTCAAGATGGCAGGAACATCTGATGCTATAAAGTTTTCATTTTCACCTAAGCCTACTATCAATGGACTATCTTTTCTAACAGCGAATATAGTATCTGGGAAATCTCTAAATATTATGCCTAGGGCATAAGAACCTTCTATCTCTGCCACTACTTTAGTAATGGTATCTAATGGGTTGCCGTCGTAGTAGTAATCTAATAGTTTAGCGACGGTTTCGGTATCGGTTTGACTTTCAAAAGAATATCCCTCATTAGATAGGAAGTCTTTAAGTTGACGATAGTTTTCAATGATTCCATTATGAACGATGGTAACTCTTTTATTACCATGTGGATGGGAATTAATGTCAGATGGTTCTCCATGAGTAGCCCATCTAGTGTGACCTATACCGCAGTGACCTAAAGGTTTGTGTTCGGACTCCAACTTAGTTACTAAATTTTTCAACTTACCTTGACATTTTTCGACTACTATTTTGTTTCTTTCAAATACGGCAATACCAGCTGAATCGTAGCCTCTGTATTCCAATTTAGATAGTGCATTTATAAGTACATCTGTACAATCTCTGTCACCTACATAGCCTACTACACCACACATAATAAAAAACCTCCTTGTGAACAATTAATAATTAATCTCTAACGATTGATTAAATTACTTAGTACCAAATATTCTGTCACCTGCATCTCCTAAGCCCGGAACGATGTAGTTATTTTCGTCAAGACCCTTATCGATACAACAGCAGTATATATCAATATCAGGGTGTGCGGAAGTCAATGCTTCTAAGCCCTCAGGGGAAGCTATTAAGCACATATATTTAATATCTTTAACGCCGACTTTTTTTAGTTCGTTGGCAGTTAGAACACCTGCACCACCAGTAGCAAGCATAGTATCTACTATTATAGCATGGCGTTCATTGATATCGGCAGGAAACTTAGCATAGTATTTAACAGTTTCACCAGTAGATGGTTCTCTAAAAGCACCAACATGACCTATCTTAACGGTTGGTATTAGTTTAGATACACCCTCAGCCATAGGTAGACCACCACGAAGTATAGGAATCAAAGCCATTTTATAGCCAGATATAACCTTAGATTTAGTATAGTGTCGAGGAGTCTTAATCTCTACCTCTTTTAGAGGTAAGTTTCTAGTAGCCTCATAGGACATTAACATAGCAGTTTCAGATACTAACTCTCTAAACTCTTTAGAGCCAGTGTTAGCGTCCCTCATTAAGGATATTTTGTGTTGAACAAGAGGGTGTTCAATAACGTGTACGTTTTGCATATTCATAAAAAATCACTCCTATAAGAATAAATATTAATCTTCTAACGTAGATATAAGGTCAACACGCCTTTGATGACGACCACCTTTTTCGAATTCGGTATTAAGGAAGATATCTACCAACTCAATAGCTGTACCAGTACCGATTACTCTAGCACCAAGACAAAGAACATTGGCATCATTATGCATACGAGTAAGTTTAGCTGAAAAATAGTCAGAACATACACAAGCACGAATGCCTTTTATCTTATTAGCACATATCGACATACCTACACCAGTTCCGCAGAAGAGTAATCCAGTAGAACAAGTGCCATCTGTAATCTTGTTACATAGTTTTTTTGCTATAATAGGATAGTCACAAGACTCCCCATCACAACCCACATCTATAAAATTTACACCTTTTTCGGTCAAATATTTGGCAATTTCAACCTTTAATGGATATCCAGCATGGTCGCAACCTAATACTATCATAATATTAAAACTCCTAATGAAAAAATATTACTAAATCTTTCATAACTCAAATAGATTTAAATGTAAGATAAAGTACTTTTTAATTGTACCATAATTCTTAGTTTTTTGCAAGTCATTTTCACTAGATAGCATTACTATAAACTTATACAAATAATATCCTATACATTTGTACATTATACACAAATGATTTTCTCAAGGTCAAAAGTAAATTATTGTATCTTGACAATAGACATTTATTTAGTTATAATGATAAGTAAAGTATTAATTTCTGTGGTATGGTGCGTTATGTAATCGATATTACAGAACTTGAGTCGAAATAGTTTAATTAATATGTATAAAGAAAGGTGGAAAAGTATGGTTAGGAAAAAGATAGTTGCATTGGTAGTTTCTTTGTGTCTAGTTTCTACTACCGTTGCCTATCCTAGGCTATCCATTCGGGCTGAAGATGATACCATAGGTTCTTCTACTAGCGATTTGGATACTACTACAGACTCTGATACGGAAGAAGAGCTATACGTTGAGCAGACTACCTATAGTGACTATTATGATGAATACTCAACCCAAACTCGTCCAGATAAAGAAATCGTTATCAATGGAACGGATTATGTTTCAGTTGAAGATGGTGAATTCTCTATTGGAGAGTATGAAGGCTTTAATGGTGACGTTTTAATTTGGAACAGCTTAGAAGGTTCAGTTACTTATCAGTTTGATGTTGAAGAAACGGGTATATACTGTTTAGAAATGTCTTATTATAACATAGTATCTAGCTCTAATACTATTGAATTTTCAATAGAGTTAGATGGTGAAGTTCCATACAGTACGGCAGATAGAGTTCAGCTTAATAAGGTTTGGATTAATGAAGAAGATATTAAGGAAGACTCTAGTGGAAATCAAATAAGACCTTCACAGGTTCAATATGGTATGTGGCAGGTTACTGATATTAAAGATATTGATGGACTCTTTAATGACCCGCTTATCTTCTACTTAGAAGAGGGTTCACATACTATTACATTGAACGGTACTAGAGCCGATATTTGTATTGAATATCTTAAGTTCCATAACCCTGAAAGCGTTCAAACCTATGATGATTATGTATCTAATATAGATACTGATGTTACTATCGAAAGTACACCCTCTACTTTAATTCGTATTGAGGGCGAACAGGCTACATATAAGTCTAGTTCAACTTTATATCCTACCTATGACAAGGATAGCTACTTAGTATCACCATCTGACCCAGTTAAACAGATGTATAATACTATTGGTGATGCTACATGGTCACAGGCTTTACAAACTATTACTTGGGAAGTAGAAGTTGAAAATGATGGTTGGTATAAGCTTGGTATTAAATCTAGGCAACAAGAAATGCGTGGATTCTATTCTAATAGGCGTATCTACATAGATGGCGAAGTTCCTTGTGAAGAGTTGAATCAAGTTAAGTTCTACTATAATACCGATTGGAGCGTAGTTACTCCACAAGATGAAAACGGTGAAGACGTTTATGTGTATCTGACTAAAGGTACTCATCAACTTTCTATGGAAGTAATACCTGGTGAGATTGGTGACTCTATGCGTCAACTAGATGATATAGTACTCAAGATTAACAACTACTACAGACAGATTTTAATGATTACTAGTCCTAACCCCGATAAGTATACCGACTACTATGTACATACTAAAATTCCTGACCTAGTAGATACTTTTGCAGAAATCTCTCAAGATTTAAAAGATATTCAAAATAATATAGAAACACTATCTAATTCTGAGGGTTCGGAAGCATCTACCCTTGAACAGATGACCGTAATACTCGATAAGTGCGTGGAAAAACCTTTAAAGATTCCTAACTATCTATCACAGATTAAAGATAACGTTACGGCAATATCCTCTTGGATGAGAGATTACAGAGAACAACCCCTTGAAATAGATTATATTGAGTTGGCATCTGCTGACCAAGAATTTACCTCTGTAAAGGAAAACTTCTTTAAATCGGTATCGTTTGGTTTTCAATCGTTTATAGGCTCGTTTACCGATGATTATAACGTGCTTTCTGATACCTCAAGTGAAGATGCCATAACGGTATGGGTAGGTTTAGGTCGTGACCAAGCTCAAGTAGTTAAAGAGTTAGTAGAGTCTGAATTTACACCTGAAACAGGTATTCCAGTGTCAGTAAACCTAGTGCAAGGTACTCTAGTAGAGGCTACCCTTGCGGGTAAAGGACCAGATATCTCTCTGTTCTCTGCGGGTGAACTTCCAGTAAACTTAGCCGTTAGAGGACTCTTAACAGACTTATCTCAATTTGATGACTTTGACGAAGTCGCTAGTCGTTTTCAAGAGAATGCTATAGTTCCATATACTTATGATGGCAAGTGCTATGGTATTCCATTAGAACAGAACTTCCCTATGATGTTCTATCGTAAAGACGTTCTTAGCGAACTAGGTTTCGACCATGCTCCCGAAACTTGGGACGAACTACTTGAGATGCTCCCAGCATTCCAAAGAAGTTATATGTCGGTAGGTTTGGTGACTCCAACTGTAAACGTTTCCGCAGCTACCGAGGCAGGACATACCTATGCAACTCTTTTATTACAGAATGGTCTAAACTACTATAATGAAGACCAAACTGCTACCTCTTTCGATGATATAAAAGCTGTACAAGCTTTCAAACAATGGACAGACTTCTATACTAAGTATGGCTTTGAACAAACTTATGATGCTTTTAATCGTTTTAGAACTGGTGAATATCCAATAGTAATACAGAACTATACATTCTTCAATCAACTTTCTGTAGCTTCCCCAGAGATTAACGGTCTATGGGATATGACTGAAGTCCCTGGTACAGTTCAAGAAGATGGCACAATATCTCATGCTACTAACTCTACAGGTACTTGTGCAATCATATTTAACAAAGTATCTAGTGAAGAAGATGCTTGGGAGTTCTTAAAGTGGTTCTCATCTACAGAAGTTCAAGTAGAATATGGTACGTCTATTGAGGGCTTAATGGGACAGATGGGTCGTTATGCTACTGCTAATACCGAGGCTTTAACTCAACTATCATGGTCATCTAGTGAGTTATCTAAGCTACAAGCACAGCAGAGCGAACTTGATGAGATTGCCATCATTCCAGCATCATATGCGGTTACTAGAAACGTTATGAATGCCTTTAGAGAAACTGTAAACAACGCAGAGAATCCTAGAGATACTCTAATGTGGTATAACAGAGATATTAATGCGGAGATTACAAGAAAACGTGAAAATCTTGGACTTGACGACTAGGACGACAAATTTCATTTAGGAGGGATAACTTTGATTGAAAAGGATAAGATAGGGGTTCGTGATAAGAAAGAACAACGTCGTATTATGTGGCTTCAAGTCAAGCAGAATAAAGAGTGTTATCTTATGTTACTTCCATTTATGCTACTATTCTTTGTATTTACAATAATACCTGTTGTGCTATCATTACCTATGGGTTTTACAGACTTTAATATGGTACAGTTTCCAAAGTTTATAGGACTTTCAAACTTTACCACATTATTCCTTTCAGATAAAGTCTTTATAAGCTCTATTAGAGTAACCTTAGTTTTTGCCATATTTACAGGCCCTATAAGTTATATTCTATGTTTTGTATTAGCTTGGTTGATTAATGAACTTCACCCAAGACTAAAGACTATATTTACTTTAATATTCTATGCACCATCTATGGCAAACGTATATACAGTTTGGCAATTAATATTCAGTGGTGACTCTTATGGTTACTTAAACTCTATGCTTATTAACTTAGGAATAATCACATCACCAATACAGTGGCTAACAGACTCTACTTACATCTTAGGTGTAGTAATAGTGGTTCAAATGTGGATTTCCTTAGGTGCAGGATTCCTTGCCCTTAGAGCGGGTTTCCAAAACATAGACCGTTCTCAATATGAGGCTGGTGCTATTGAGGGCATTAAGAACAGATGGCAAGAACTTATATACATTACTATTCCATCTATGGGGCCACAGTTGATGTTCGCAGCAGTTATGCAGATAGTATCTTCATTTACTGTCGACATAGTTGGTAGAAACCTTGTAGGTTTTCCAAGTACAGACTATGCAGCACATACCATTATGACACACGCCTATGACTATGGTTGGGTTCGTTATGAAATGGGATATGCATCTGCTATATGTATGGTTCTTTTTGTAGCTATGTATGTGGCTAATAAGTTAATAAGTACTGCACTTAACAAATACTTAGACTAAAGGAGGGGAGTATACTAAATGATTGATACACGAAAGATGAAAGAATCTAATAAGCAGGCAGGTACTAAGGTAGGTAGTACTACTGGAATATTTATATTCTTGCTTATATTAGGTTTATTTATGGCATTGCCCATATATCTAGCAGTAGTAATGTCTATAAAGCCTGTGCAAGAACTTTTTATATTCCCACCAAAGTTATATACGTTAAATCCAACACTTGACAACTTTAAGGATATGTTTAAGGTCGCTGGTGACCTATGGGTACCATTTTCAAGATATGTATTTAACAGTGTGTTTATAACCGTAACGGTTACAGTATGTCATTGCTTTGTATCGGCTATGGCAGCGTTCATACTTGCAAAGTGTAGATTCCCTGGTAATAAGATACTTAACTCTATAATAGTAGTATCGCTATTGTATCAAAGTAATGTTATATACATAATGCAGTATATAGTAATGGCTCAACTTGGTATGATAGATACCTACTGGGCTTTAATACTTCCATCGATAGCTACTCCTATGGGATTGTTCCTAATGCGTCAATCTATGACACAAGTTCCAGACGCTATGATTGAAGCCGCTAAGGTTGATGGTGCTAATATGTTTACAATCTGTTGGAAGATAGTTATGCCTAACCAAAAACCTGCTCTTATGACCTTGATAATATTTGCTTTCCAAAACGCTTGGAACATTGCAGGTGGTGGCTTAGTATATGATGAAAGTTTAAAAACTCTACCTACAGTAGTACAACAAGCTGCTGCGGCAGGTTTAGCAAGAGCTGGTGTTGCTATGGCATCAGCAGTGTTTATGTTAATACCTCCTATTTTGATATTCGTAATAGCACAGAAAAACGTTATAGAAACTATGGCTCATTCGGGTATTAAGGATTAATCTACTACGGAAAGGGTGAATTTAATAAGTGCATAAACGTTTTAAAAGATTATTTACTAGTGTTTTCACTGGTATGTTGACCGTTAGTAATATGATACTTCCTGCCTTTGCAGATGAGCCTTATGAAGTGTACAACTACGACCGTTGGGGTGAGGCAATACCATCACAAGCGGGTTACTTGGCTGAAAGAAGTATTTCGGGCGAAGATTTCGATATCGAACATTTTTCTTCCCCTAATGATATATTTAAAGATGATGATAATAACTTCTACTTGGTAGACAGTGGCAACAACAGAATAGTAGTCTTTGATAGTGAGTTTAGCGAGGTAGTAAACATATACGATACCTTTACTGGTCTTGATGGGGAGCCTACTACTTTAAGTAATCCTATGGGTATCTTTGTGGACAGTGCAAACGGTTATATGTATATCGCCGATAACAAAAACTCTAGGGTTATAAAGTCTGACATGAACGGTAACATCGAGGCAGAGTTCACTAAACCAACCTCTGAAGTGTATTCTCAAGATTTAACATTTCTACCTCAAAAGGTATTGGTGGATAGTGCGGGATACGTATACGTAGTAGTAAACAACATAACTAGCGGTGCTGTAATGTTTGATAGTACGGGTGAGTTCGTGGGTTTCTATGGTGCTAACAAGGTTAAACAGACTGCTGAGGTTATAAGTAACTATATGTGGAACTTAATCGCTACCGATGAGATGCGTGCTAGACGTTCTAAGAGCGTTCCAGTAGGCTTTAATAACTTTGATATCGATGGACAGTTTATATATACTTGTACACAATCGGAAGATACTGACATCGTTAAGAAGGTGAATCCAGCAGGTGATAACCTCTTTGAAGGCTTAGATGTAGTTTGGGGTGACAGTACTTCCAATGTGGATACTGACAAAACTGTGGCTTTTACTGATATAGATATTAGTGATAACGGATATATTAACTGCTTGGATTTAACCACTAATAGAGTGTTTCAATATGACTCTGAATGTAATCTACTGTTCGTAGTAGGTACTACTGCTGAACAGTTGGGTGGCTTTAAGCAGGTATCTGCTGTGGAAAGCATGGGAGCGAATCTATACGTAGTAGATAGCTTAAAAAATACTATAACCATATTTGAAGAAACTGAGTTTGGTTCTATAGTTCATCAGGCTACAGACCTATACAACGATGGCTACTATGATGAGGCTTTAGACTATTGGTATGAAGTCTTAAAGTATGATGGTAACTACAGAAAGGCTTATCTTGGTATTGCAAGTGCTAAGTTAAACTCTGGTGAATATGAAGAATCCATGAAGTACGCTAAACTTGCCGATGCTGGTAGTAGGTATAATCGTGCATTCGAGGGTTATCGTCAAGATTGGATAGATTCCCACTTTGACTTGATAATATTCGTTATAGTGCTATTGATAGCTATATGGTTAGTAGATGTGATTCTTAAAAAGAAGAAGAATACTACTCTATTTAAGATGTTGGTACAAGCTATAAAGTCTAAACTTGCAAAAAGAAAGGGGATTAAAAGCTCATGATGGACTTAACTAAAAGACAATGGGTAAAGCATACCATTATGCACCCTTTTGAGGGCTACGAGGATTTGCGTTGGAAAAAAGGTGGTTCTTTAAAGTACTCATTTATTATAGTAGTACTGTTGTTTGTGGCTCAAATAGCTTATGACAGATTGTATGGTTTTCAATTCTATGTTTCCTATGATAAAATCTTTAACATTATACCATATTTAGTACAGAGTATTATATTATTTGCTACATGGGTTATAGGCAACTGGGCTATAAGTACTCTATTAGATGGTGAGGGTACTTTAAAAAACATATGTATATTTAGTGCCTATGCGTTGATTCCTTACATTGTACAAGTGTTTATAAACGTGTTTCTATCTCATTTTTTGGTTCGTGATGAATATATATTCATGCAAGCAATACAGGTAATAGGTACTCTTTGGAGTATTATATTGATGTTTATGGCTATTAAAACGGTACATCAGTTTAGCGTATTAAAAACTATAGGTGATATAATATTAACTATATTTGCTATGGTTATAATACTATTCTTGTTAGTGCTGTTACTGTCATTGTTCCAGCAAGTTTACGTATTCGTTTATTCGGTATATACCGAGATTGCTTACAGATTGAAAGTTTAGAAAGGTTGGTGATTTTTAAATTATGAATGGGAAAAGTTTTAAAAAGTTTATTATCGCCATGCTAGTGCTTTCAATGATAACTACATCTCAAATGAGTACATCGTTTATGGTTGATGCCGAAGATGATGTATCCGTTGAGGCTACCGTAGATGGTGATGACGATTCTGTTCAAGAAGAAGAGTATGAGGCTGATGCCGTCGATGAAGACTTCGTCGCTAGAGATGAACAAACTCTTTTCAATAGTATGACTACCATCGCTGAAAATGATAACTTTATTCTAAAATATAATGATGATGAAGAGGCAGATGAGGATTTATTAGCTTTGCAGAATAAATCTAATGGGTTTATTTGGTGGTCATCACCTGTAAACGCTATGGGCGATGTAAATGCTACTAATACTTTAAGGCAAGAACTTAAATCTGCTTTAACTTTTACCTATGGTAAACCTGCTGACAGAACTACATCTAATCAACGTTCTGCTAAAAATGGTACATCTAGCTATGAAACTATTGATAATGGTATAAAGATTACCTTTAAGTTTAAGAAGGCTGGTATAACTATTCCAGTAGAATATACTCTTGAAGATGATTACTTAAAGGTAGTGGTCAACACTGCCGATATCGTAGAGGACAACCCTTCTGATACTGAGGGACAGATACTTACATCTATGACCTTGTTAGGTAGCTTTGGAGCAGTATCTCAAGATGATTGTGATGGTTACTTTGTAATTCCAGATGGTTCGGGTGCTTTGATAAACTTTAACAATGGTAAGACTTCTGCTAAATCTTATAGTGGAAAGGTTTATGGTTCAGATGTTGCTATGGTATCAACTACAGCATCTGCGTATACTCAGCAAGTAAACTTTCCAATGTATGGCATAGTTAGAGATGATGGTAATGGAATCATGGCGGTAGCAGTTCAAGGTGATGCTAATGCCACTATAAAGTCTAGTGTTAGTATACAGTCTAAGAGTAGCTATAACATATGTAACTTTGAGTTTACTCTACGTAGTACCGACACTTACTATATGGGTAGCGATACTACTCCATTGACCGTATTTGAAAAGAACGGCATAAAGATGGATACTATTGAAGTTAGATACTATCCACTTGCAGACGACAACTTAGACTATACCGACATAGCAGAATGTTATAGGAACTATCTACTATCTGATGGGGGAGTTACTCAAAAGGAAACGGAAAACTCATCTAATATGTATGTAGACCTATACGGTGGAGTTGAAAAACTTACTCCAGTGTGTGGTATTCCTATAACCTTAAAGACTTCTATAACATCTTTCGATGATGCTCAGACCATACTTAGTCAACTTAAAGATAACGGTACTGATAATATGGTAGTAAGCTATCATAATTGGACTAATGCAGGTATTAAGAATCAAGTAGATTATAAGGCTACACCATCTAATACTTTAGGTGGTAGTAGTGACTTTAAATCTTTGAAAAAGTTCTTAGATGAAAACGGCATCTTACTTTATCCAGTAGTAGAAAACGATACCTTCGTATCGGGGCAAGGTTACTATACTTTCCAAAATACTAACATTAGAGTTTCAGGCTCATACTCAAGAATAATTTCCTATGACCTAGCTTTTGGTGAACAGGATAGTGACAAAGATTCCTATTCATTACTATCTCCAACAGTATTCAATGAGATATATTCAAAACTTGCTAAGAACTATTCATCTGCAAAGTTAAGTGGAGTATCTATAGGTGATATGACGTCTTTGCTATACGGAGATTATGGTAAACAGAGCCTTTGCAGAGAAGATACTCAAAACATAGTAACCGAAAGTTTAAGTAATATACAATCCACAGTAGGTTCAGTATTAGGTATAGGTGCGAATGAGTATACTTTACCTTACTTAGACCATATTACTGATGTACCGTTATACTCTAGTGGCTATGACGTCTTTGATGCCGATATTCCATTCTATCAACTAGTTATGCATGGAGTTATTCCTTTAGCTACTACGCCTATAAACGCTAGTGCCGATAGTGATACTTTACTACTACAAGCTATTGCAACGGGTATGAATCCTCGCTACGATATGATTTACGAGGAAACTAGCACACTAAAGGATACTGAGTATGATACTCTTTACTATGCTAACTATGAATATTGGGTCGATACTGCATCGAAACAGTATCTGTTTGCAAAGGATATCTTAGATGCCGTTAGTGGTTCATATATAACATCGTATAAGCAAGTAGATGATATTATATTTACAGAGTATGCAAACGGCACTAAGACAGAAGTCAACATCGAAGATATGTCTGTTAAGCTCAACGGTGTTGAGTATAAATACTCCGACTATGTAACCATTGAAGGAGGTATGAGTGATGAAGAAGAATAAAGGTATTCAAATGCCTTATGAAAAAAGAAAAAGCCTTTATGGTTATGGTTTTATAGGTCTTTGGTTAGTAGGTACTATTAAATGGTTTTTGATTCCACTTATTACTTCTTTGAAGTATTCATTTGAAACCGTTACACCTGCTACGGGTGGTGTTCAAGAAACTTGGGTAGGTTTTGAAAACTATGTTTACGCTTTCGGTGTAGACCCTAACTATTCTAAGTATTTAGTATCGGTACTTGAAGATACAGCTATTAAAACTCCACTGATAATAATATTCTCACTGTTCGTAGCAGTAATGCTTAATCAAAAGTTTAAAGGCAGAGGTTTCGCTAGAGCTGTATTCTTTCTACCAGTAATAATAGCAACTGGCCCAGTGTACGCTATAATCTCAGGCGATATGAGTTCTAGTGGTAGTAGTGATGCTTCACAGTTTTCTACTATGTTTGAAACCGATTTGGTGGGTGAGTTACTTGAGTTTGTAGGCATATATGGTATAAGCGATACCATAACTGAAACTATACAGAGCGTTACAACCGATATATTTAGCTTGGTTTGGAACTCTGGTATTCAAATATTGATATTCTTAGCCGCTTTACAGAACATTCCAGTTTCCGCTAAGGAGGCTGCTCAAATGGAGGGTGCTACCGCTTGGGAATATTTTTGGAAGATAACTTTTCCTTACGTTTCACCTATGATTTTAGCAAATCTAATATTTACTATTATAGATAGTTTTACAGATACTTCTAACTCAGTTATGAACAGAATCCTAGAGGTTCAATCCGACTGGAAGTACGGTGAGGCTGCTGCTATGGCGTGGTCTTACTTCGTTATAGTAATGATTGCAGTAGGTATCATTACGGTTATTGTGAATAAGTTTATCTACTACGAAGTAGACTAAGGGAGGGAGTTTTAAAATGGCAATACCAGGTTCAAATTCCTTGGGAGATAAAAAGTTTGAGGCTAAAATTAGTGACAAAGTTCATAAGGCTAGTATGACTAAAGAACAGCGTACATATTTGCGTAATAAATCTTTGTTAGAGAAGGTTTGGCCAGTATTTAGGTTTCTTATTCTTTTTGGATTGTGTTTTGTAATACTGTATCCATTGATATTTATGATATCGTGTGCCTTTAGACTACAAACCGATATGAATGACCCTACAGTAATGTGGATTCCTAGACACTTAACACTGTCAGTAATTAAAGAAACTGCTGAAGCTATGAATTTCGGTGAAACTTTAAAGAATACTCTATTACTTAATATTGGTTGTTCTTTAGTTCAAGTAGTAACGTGTGCCATCACAGGTTACGGATTCGCTAGGTTTAATTTTAAAGGTAAGAACATTCTATTCGCTATAGTTATCTTAATGATATTAGTACCTCAACAGATTATATTAATTCCCCAGTATACTCAATTTAGATACTTTATGGGTACTAATATTAACTTGATTAACAGTCCATTGACTATGTATCTACCTGCTTTAATGGCTAATGGTATTCGTGCTGGTCTTATGATTCTAATCTTTAGGCAGTTCTTTAAAGGACTCCCAAAAGAATTAGAAGATGCTGCTTATTTAGATGGTTGTGCTCCATTTAGAACTTTCGTACAGATTATGGTACCTAATGCAAAATCTAGTTTCTTGATAGTCTTTCTATTTAGCGTAGTTTGGTATTGGAATGACTACTATGTAAGTACATCGTTCTTTACAGAGAATAAAACCATAGCCTTAATGCTTAAAAACTTAGATACTACTCTTAATACTACGTTATTCAATAGTGCTACTGCACAGGTATCGGTTCGTGAAAAGATTGTTTGGATGGAAGCAGGTTGTTTGATATCTATTACACCTATATTAGTGTTATATAGTTGCCTACAGAAACAGTTCGTCGAGGGCATTGAGCGTAGTGGTTTAACGGGTTAATATATTTTAAATCTTAGGGAACGTCCTTTGGACGTTCCTTTTATGTTTAATATAGGGAACACTCAAAGAGCGTTCCCTACATGGATATTTCTTAATTTTACTATCTTAGCTTAGGTAAAAAAATAGGTAGATTTAAAAAAACCTACCTATTATATTTAGTTTAAGCAGTTTCACTGGATTGTGTTTCTATTCTGTCCTTAATGTATTGGTCTACATCTTTAGCAGATATATTCAAAGCAAAAGCTAGTTCATCGTAGAGATATTTTTCAGCTATATGTAAATACTTACTATCTGCATTGGATAGTTTTTTGCCTATAGAAGAGTTATACTTATTCTTTCTATAGATACTTTTAACTATTCTAGCATAAGAGTTGCAATCATAGTTATGAATAACACTTCTATATTCGTCATCGTTAAGTTTTTCAATAGTTTGTAGATAAGGCATACTATCGATTAAAGATATAGCATCGTCTTTATTTAAAGGTTTTCTAACGGAGTCTGTATTCGTTATAGGAATATAGAACGTTTCCTTTTCATATAGGGAACGTAGTATATAATATGTTACATCTTTTTTGAATCCCATTTCGCTGTAGTCAAGCTTTTTTATATCAATAACTTGGCAAACCCAATATTGATATACTACATAATCATTAATGCTAAACATAGATAATATCACCTCATTAAAAGATAATCACATATGTGATTATATAACCATAAAACGTTTATTACATTATGATTATAACACATTTTCCAAATAAAATCAAGCCGATAAAATATTTTTGTGAAAAAATATCTATATCACCCATATTGATTTTATCTAATTTCAACAATTAACATATTAGGATAAATTATGTGGTGAAAGATATACATTCTATTTTAGGTTGTTCAAAAAATATTAACATTTTGTAAATATAATAAAAATCCCTTTATTTTTATTCTTGAAATGATTATAATAATAATTAGCACTCAACCAGTTAGAGTGCTAAAGATTAAAGTCACAAAGGAGTTTTAATATTATGGAAAAGAAAGAATTTAAGGCGGAGTCTAAAAGACTTCTTGAAATGATGATTAACTCAATATATACACATAGGGAAATCTTTTTAAGAGAGTTGATATCTAACTCTAGTGATGCTATAGATAAGCTATACTTTAAATCACTTACAGATGATAAGGTAGGTCTTAATAAAGATGACTTTGCTATACAAATTCGTGCCGATAAGGATAACAGAACTATTACCATATCTGATAATGGTATAGGTATGACTAAAGAAGAACTAGAGAACAATCTAGGTATCATTGCAAAGAGTGGTTCTTTAGCATTTAAATCTGAAAATGACCTCGGCGAAGACGTAGATATTATAGGTCAGTTCGGTGTAGGTTTCTACTCTGCATTTATGGTCGCTAAGATGGTTACAGTTAATACTAAAGCTTATGGTTCAGATGAGGCTTATCAATGGCAATCTGAGGGTGTAGATGGCTATACCATAGAACCTACTATCAAAGATTCTGTTGGTACTGAGATAGTGTTGACCATTAAAGACAACTCCGAAGATGATAACTACGATGAATACCTTGAAACTTACAGGTTGGAAAGTCTAATTAAGAAGTATTCCGACTATGTACGTTTCCCTATTAAGTTAGAGAAATCTATTACTAAACCAAAAGATGATGACTCCGAGGAAACTGAAACCGTCATTGAGAACGAAACTATAAATAGTATGGTTCCAATTTGGAAGAAGAATAAATCTGAACTAAAGGAAGAAGACTATAATAACTTCTATAAGAACAAGTTTAACGAGTTCGATGAGCCTTTAGCATATATGCACGTTAAAACAGAGGGTGTTATATCGTATAATGCTTTGCTATACATTCCAAAGCGTCCAGCCTACGATTACTATACTAAGGACTTTGAAAAGGGTCTACAACTATATTCAAACGGCGTATTAATAATGGATAAGTGTGCTGACCTACTTCCAGACCACTTTAGTTTCGTAAAGGGTATTGTGGATTCTGAAGACTTATCTTTAAACATCTCAAGAGAGATGCTCCAACATGATAGACAGTTGAAGTTAATCGCTAAGAATATAGAAAAAACTATCAAGAACGAGCTAACTAAGATGCTTAACAACGACCGCCCTAAGTATGAACAGTTCTTTAAAGAGTTTGGTATGCAACTTAAGGCAGGTATTCAAAGTAGTTTTATGAGCGATGTTAGAGATAATCTTAAGGATTTAATACTATTCCATTCGCTAAAAGAAAATAAAATGGTTACTTTCGATGAGTATGTTACTGCTATGAGTGAAGAACAGAAGTATATTTTATATGCTACTGGTGAAAGCGTGGCTCAGATTGAACAACTTCCTCAAGCAGATTTAATTAAAGACAAGGGTTGGGATATCCTTTGTTGTACTGAACGCATTGATGAGTTTACTCTAAAAATGTTGATGTCTTACAAAGATAAACAGTTTAAATCTATTGCCGATGAGAGTTTGGATATAGAAACTCCAGAGGAAAAAGAAGAGATTAAGAACAAGTCTGAAGAGAATAAGGAACTCTTTAACTTTATGAAAGACACTCTAAATGGCAAGATTACTGAAGTTAAACTCTCTTCAAGGTTAAAGAGTCACCCAGTATGTTTAACTTCCAAAGGACAGATTTCCATTGAGATGGAAAAGGTCTTAAACTCTATGCCAAATCAAAATAAGGTAAATGCCGAAAGAGTTCTTGAGATTAATCCTGAACATTCAGTGTTCAACTCAATAGTTCAAGCGTACGCTAACGGAGATAAGGATAAGGTTACTAAGTATACTAACCTACTATATTCACAAGCTCTATTGATTGAAGGATTATCTATTGAGAATCCAGTTGAGTTTTCTAACCTCATCTGTGAATTAATGAACTAGTTTCCTTACTTTCTTTTTGATAAATATATCTCCCATTGATATATTCTTTCAGTGGGGGATACTTAATAAAGGTTGACTTGATACTATCTAATCTTATTATCACGTTCGTATACTAGTTTAGACGTTAAGTCCTCAATGGATAGGGTTTCAGTCTTACCACTTCTGTAACGTAAAGATACTGTGTTAGTTTCGACTTCCTTATCACCAAGGACTAACATATATGGAATCTTTTCAAGTTGTGCATCACGGATTTTTTTCTTAACGTTTTCTGCACGGTCATCTACAGAACATCTAAAGTTTAGGTTTCTAAGTTGATTATATAATTTATCAGCATATTCAACGTGTCTGTCAGCGATAGGCATAATCTTTAGTTGTTCAGGTGCTAACCATAGAGGAAAAGCTCCAGCATACTTTTCAATCAATAGTGCAAGAGTTCTCTCGTAACAGCCCATTGAGGTTCTATGGATAATATATGGACGTTTTTTAGTACCATCTACATCAACGTATTCCATGCCGAAACGTTCAGCAAGTAGAGGGTCTATTTGGATAGTAATTAAGGTATCCTCTTTACCATAGACGTTCTTAATTTGGATATCTAACTTAGGGCCATAGAAAGCTGCTTCACCGATGCCTATTTCATAGTCTATGCCAAGGCTGTCGAGAATCTTACCCATAATCTCTTGAGCCTCGTTCCATTGTTCTTCAGTACCCTCGTACTTATCTCTGTTGTTAGAATCCCATTGTGAAAAACGATAGCTAATATCATCAGAGAGTCCTAAAGTTTCCATCATGAACTTAGCAAGTTCAAGACATTGCTTAAATTCTTCTTCTAGTTGTTCACGCCTTAATATTATGTGTCCCTCAGATATAGTAAACTGTCTAACACGAATTAATCCGTGCATTTCGCCACTATCTTCGTTTCTAAATAGAGTAGAAGTTTCACCTAAACGCATAGGTAAATCTCTGTAAGAGCGTTGTCTGTTCAAGAATACTTGATATTGGAATGGGCAAGTCATTGGACGTAATGCAAAGACTTCCTTGTCCTTATCCTCATCACCTAGAACGAACATACCATCTTTGTAGTGTCCCCAGTGACCAGATATCTTATATAAGTCAGACTTTGCCATTAGTGGAGTCTTAGTTAATAGATATCCACGCTTTTCTTCTTCATCTTCAACGAAACGTTGTAGTGTTTGTATTATTCTTGCACCTTTTGGTAACATTATAGGTAGACCTTGACCAATACAATCTACAGTAGTAAAGAGTTCTAACTCTCTTCCTAGCTTATTGTGGTCACGAAGTTTAGCCTCTTCACGGCGTTTGAGTTCTTCATCTAATTGTGATGCCTTTGGATAAGCTGTAGCATAGATTCTACATAACATCTTATTCTTTTCAGAACCTCTCCAGTAAGCACCCGTACTAGATAGTAGTTTAAATGCCTTAACTGGCGATGTATTCATTAGGTGAGGACCTGCACAAAGGTCAACGAAATCACCTTGCTTATAGAATGATATAGGTTCATTCTTATCAGCGTGTTCTTTACAGAGTTCAACCTTATAAGGCTCTTTAGCGTCCTCTAAATACTTGATGGCATCTTGTGGGGACATCTCGAACTGTTCAAGAGGTAAACCTTCTTTAACGATTTTCTTCATCTCACCCTCAATCTTAGTTAAATCTTCGGCAGTGAATGGTTTTTCAACGTCGAAATCGTAATAGAAGCCATTATCTATAGCTGGGCCTATTGCAAGTTTAACATCAGGATATAATCTTTTAACAGCTTGTGCTAATATATGCGATGCAGTATGCCAAAAAGTCTTTTTACCGTCTATGCTATCGAAAGTCATAACTTCAAAGTTGCAGTCGTTAGTTAGGGGAGTTCTAAGGTCTTTGACCTCTCCATTGATTTTTACACAACATGATGATTTATACAATCCCATACCTATATTTTTTATTACTTCACAGGCTTGAATACCGTTTTCAACCTCACGGATAGAGCCATCTTTTAAAGTTAGCTTAATCATTTCAGATTTTCCTTTCGTATTAGTTTTTAATTCTACATTCAAGTTGAATATCTACAGATTTTAGAATGTTATAACATCTTTTTAAGAAAGCATCAGCTTCTTGGTTAGGTGGATATTTTAAGGCTATTTGAAATATCACTTTAACTTCGTGGTTTGTGACACGCTCTCTTTCATGTGGATATTTTTTGAAAACCTCACCAGACTTTACAAAGTTCAGAGCAGTATTAATCTTGGTTTCAAGTAACTGCAAATGGTTAGGTTCTTCCCATGGCAGATGGTCTACTATTAGTAGAATGATATCTCCAGTCTTTTCGACTTGAGCTAAACCATCTATTAGGTTAGTTTCTAGTACTGACATATTTTTCACCTCACTTGATTAATAAAAGTTATATTGCATAAAGTTTCCGTTTTTCTTAAATCCGAAATTAGTGTATAGTAGTACACCCATATCGGAGGCAGTTATATGGATAGTTCCGCAACCATATTCTTTAGCAATATTTACTATCATACCTAAAAGTTTTTTAGCTATACCCATTCTGCGATACTCTTTTAAGGTGTACATACTAGATAGTAATCCAATCTTACCAGTGGATTATTATAATATGGCGGTTTTTCTACAAATGATATTCCACTAGTAGCAATAATCTTTCCATTATAAGTTGCTACATATGATATAAATGTATTATCTTGTAGATGTTTAGTATAGTACTGTAAGAGTTGTGGGCGTAAATCAAAAGTAGATTTAGCACCCTCTTCTTGTAATTGATTAATTCTCATATCTATTATAGTATCTAAATCGTTGATGGTTAATTTTCTGTACTGTATATTCAAAGATATAACCCCTTTTTAAAATACAAAAATCCCCTTAAACCGATAGAAGTTCAAGGGGCGATATATCAAAAAAATATTCGCTGTTCCACCCAAGATTTACAGATAGCGTTATAGCATCTGCCTTTAGGGACTATGTAACGTTAGTCATACGGCGTGTATTGGACGCTCTCGGAGGTGGTATACCATTGCACTTAGACGTTTCTGCGTAAGGCTTTCAGCCGATGGCTCTTACTCTCTGTTGATAGAAACTCTTGAAGTGCGGTCTTCCTCGTCATAGATTTATTATATTATATCACTAGAACTTTGAAATGTCAAGTCCTTTTGATGCTATATTTAGGCTTTATAAATCTTAAGTTGGATAAATCTATGTGTAAAAATTGTTGATATTTTCTTGTGCATAGTTACTAAAAATTGTTCTGTTAATATTTTATTAATAATTAATGCACGAAAATATGATATAATTAAAAGTATATACTACTTAAAAAAGAAAGGATTGATTTTAGATGGCAAAGTACTCTTATTCTTCAAATACTCCTGAAATTGAAGAACTTGCTAGTAAGTGCATAAGCAATTATCACATTGAACCAGAACTTTACACCCGCTACGATGTAAAAAGAGGTCTTAGAGATATAAATGGTAAGGGCGTTCTTGCTGGTTTAACCGATATAAGTGAGGTATGCTCTACTAAAGAAGTGGACGGAGAGATAGTTCCTTGCGAAGGACAACTATTCTATAGGGGTATCAACGTAAAGAACTTAGTAAATGGCTTTATAAAGGATAATCGTTTTGGTTTTGAAGAAACCGTATATCTACTACTGTTTGGATATCTACCTAATAAGACACAACTAGCTGAGTTTACCTCTATGCTATGTAACTTTAGAACATTACCCGTAAACTTTACTAGAGATGTTCTTATGAAATCTCCTAATAACGACATGATGAATATGCTTGCTAGAAGTGTACTTACTCTGTACTCTTATGATGACAATCCTAATGATATATCTATACCAAACGTGCTTAGACAGTGCTTGGAACTAATATCACTATTCCCAGTAATATCAGTGTATGGATATCAGACCTTTAGCCACTATAAAAATGGCGAAAGTTTAGTAATACACAACCCTAACCCAAAGCTTTCTACAGCTGAGAATATCTTGTATATGTTACGTCCGAATAGTAAGTACTCTGAACTAGAGGCTAGAATATTAGATATGGCTTTAGTACTCCATGCAGAACATGGAGGAGGTAATAACTCTACATTTACTACTCATGTAGTTACATCTTCGGGTACAGATACGTACTCTACAATAGCAGCATCGTTAGGTTCGCTAAAAGGCCCTAAGCATGGTGGAGCTAACATAAAAGTAGTACAAATGTTTGAAGATATGATGTTTAATGTTAAAGACTGGGAAGATGAGGACGAAGTTAAAAACTATCTAAAAAATTTGCTAAATAGAAAAGCTTTCGATAATGCAGGATTAATATATGGCATAGGACACGCTGTATATTCCATATCTGACCCTCGTGCAGAGATTTTTAAAAAGTTCGTCAATAAACTTGCCGTTGAAAAAGGGTATCAAAAGCAGTTTGGTTTATACTCTATGGTTGAACGTCTTGCACCTGAAGTTATTGCAGAACAAAGAAAGATATACAAGGGTGTAAGTGCAAACGTAGACTTCTACAGCGGTTTCATATATAAGATGCTTGGTATACCTAATGAGCTATTTACTCCACTGTTTGCAATGTCTAGGATTGTAGGTTGGTCTGCCCACAGGATTGAAGAACTCCTTAATGCAAGTAAGATTATCCGTCCAGCGTATAAATCGGTATCGGAAAGAAGAGAGTATATAGACCTTGCAAACAGAGGGTAATTCTTAATTGGCATTTTGCACAAAATATTTTTAAAAGTCTTAAAAAAAATTTTGAGAATACTCCTTTGACATTTTTTTAGAAGTATGATATACTAATTAAGTCAAAAATAGTTCGTGCGTATAACGGTTCAGCGTGAAATCAATATGGTTTCACGCTATTTTATTTTTGATACTATAACTTTTAAGGAGTGTTTTATTGTATGCCAAGAAACCAATTTCAAAGAATGATTTTTGCTCTATTAACAGTAATCATTACAGTACACGCATATGTGTTCTATAGTTTATATGTAGTAAATGGTAATACTTTAATGAGTGTTAATCAAGCAACTAGTGTTATCGGAGCTATAAACAATCAAGGGGGAGTTTATATGCTTGGTAGATATGTACCAATATGGTCTGTAGTACTATTAGAGTTTATCTTAGCATATTGTTTAGAGATATCTATAGGAAGTCCATGTTCATTTAAATTAGCTTGTAAAGTATTTAATCCTAGAGAAACCCACCCAGTAATATTTGAATCTGCAATAATATGTGCTACTGTTGGAATTATGTGTCCAGCCATGAGTTTTATAGCATCTATCTTGTACTATCCATACTATCAAGGTTTTAATATAATTACGTTATTAGCTAACTGGTTAAAGTTAGTATGTTATAACTTCCCATTTGCGTTCTTTACGCAACTATTTTTCATTCAACCTTTAGTTAGAACGGTATTCAAGGTACTATTCCATAAGGATATAGAAGTAAGAGAAAAAGAACACACTATAACCGACAATGAGACTGTTATATAGAATATAGGATATTATATTAATATATTGGGTAGAGATTAACCTCTACCCAATATTTATTACTGCCTAATATATATACCTTGTTCTTCAATCCAAGATTCAAGGTCTTCTTTAGCCTCTTCAGCCCAACTTTGAGGTTCATCGTATTGGCTGTCGTAACGTGTAGAGCCTTGATTTTCTGTGTTAGTTTTTACATCTTTTTTCTTATCTTGCATATTAAAGACCTCACTTTCTATGCTATATACCTATATTATATACCTACGTTTTTTATAAGTCAAGTTAAATAATCAAAGATATTTTTAAGTTTTACTTAATATTCTAACTAGCATCTACCTTATATAAGATTGTTTACAGCAGTATATAGTTCACTCTTTGAAAAGTTAGATATTTTAGCTATCTCCTTGCAAGCGTCAGTGGTTCTAGCACCATTATTGACTAAATCTTGAACCTTTTTAATGGCATCATTTAAAGATAAAGTTTTACAAACATCAGCCTTTTTACCCTCAACTACTAGTACGAACTCACCCTTTGGATTGTAAAGTTCGTAATATTCAATGGCTTGATGCAAGGTCATCTGTAGGACTTCTTCATGTATCTTGGTAAGTTCTCTACAGAGTGATATCTTTCTATCGCCAAAGTACTTGTACATATCCGAAAGTGTAGACTTTAACTTGTGAGGAGCTTCATAGAATATCATAGTTCTAGGTTCGTCTACTAACATTTCAAGATGTTCAAACCTTTGTTTCTTTGTTACCGACAGAAAACCCTCAAATGTAAAGCGAGATGTATTTAATCCCGATATTGCCAACGCAGATACTACTGCACTAGGGCCAGGGATTACTTTTACAGGTATACCTCTTTCATAGCACATTCTTACTAAAATCTCACCAGGGTCAGATATACAAGGCATACCAGCATCGGTTACTATAGCACAATCTTGACCGTTTGCAATGTGGTCTAAAATATTTTCGGTCACTTGTTTTGTGCTATGGTCATGATAGCTTATTAGCTTGTTCTTTATATTAAATCTGTTAAGAAGTTTTAAAGTTACTCTAGTATCTTCGGCGGTTATAAAGTCCACCTCTTGAAGAGTCTTAATGGCACGATATGTCATATCATCTAAGTTACCTATAGGTGTGCCTACTACGAATAAAGTTCCGCTCATAAAAAATAAAGTCCTCCTAATTTGATATTTTATTGATAGTGTCATCTTAGCATATGTATCTATTGGGTAGAACCTTTAAAGAGGGTTTAGAGCCCTTTTTGCCTTCTACCAAGAACAGCCACGGAGCAGAGCTTGAATCTTTGCATACGAACTGTAAAACCTTTGGTTCAATATCATTAGACCTCATAGCCGTGATAACGTCCGCAAGACGTTCGGGACGATTACACATACATAGCTTTCCACCGAACTTTAATAATCTGTTAGCCGATTTACAAACATCATAGATGTTACATAGTACCTCATGACGTGCTATCAGTTGTGATGTTATCTCACTTTTGAAACCTGAATCTTCTGTGAAATATGGGGGATTACACGTTACTAGAGAAAACTTTCCAATATCTGAGCAATTCCATAGTAACTTTAAGTCTGCACATATGGGAACTATGTTTTTTATTTGACTCTTTTCAATCCCTAATCTAAGTTGCTGTATGGCATTTTCTTGAATATCTACTGCGTATATTTTTTTTGGTGGATTTTCTCTGCACATTGCCAACGGTATGATTCCACACCCTGTACCAAGGTCGCATACTAAGTCATTAGGCTTATACTTTGAAAATTCGGTAAGTAGTACTGCATCAGTGCCAAACCTATGATTTCTACTAGTACATACAAATATGTTGCAATGTATTTTCTCAAAACTAAAATTTTGCATAAGAAACCTCCACGTAGATTGCCTTTAGGCTTTTCAATCGCCATTGATGAAATTTTTTCGCAACGTATTGACATTTCATATTCTTTGTGCTATAATATATGTAATGTGCCTCTATAGTTAAATGGATATAACAGCCCCCTCCTAAGGGGCAGTTGTGAGTTCGATTCTCGCTAGGGGTGTTTCAGGACGGTTTATCCGTCCTTTTTTTAACTATCTTATCTATTTTGTCCTGCTTTACCTATTGATGTATCTATAGAACCGTCTGCAATGCCTTCTAAGGTTTGATATATCGCATCTGCAATGGCTTTAGCGTAGTCATCTAAATGGATGGAGTATAGTTCTCTGTCCTTTTCATTGGATATAAATCCAGTTTCTACTAAACAGCTAGGCATAGTAGTAAGTTTATTTACTCGATAGTTTTCGCTACTATCTCCACGATAGCCAAACTCTACACCTCTATTTTCTTGAATGCCTACGCTTTCAAGTGCATTGAGTATGTTGTTAGCTAAAGCAACATCTGCGGAAGGTTGGCTGTTGTGTACCCAAATTTCCACTCCACTAGCCGATGTACTTTCAGCACTGTTTCTATGTAACGATACAAACAAGTCAGCATCTTCAGTGTTAGCTATTCTGCAACGTTCGTTTAGGTCTACAGTAGAGTCATCTGTTCTAGTCATAACTACTTTTAGATTCATCTCTTCAAGATATTCTTTAACCTTTAAAGCAAGTTTAAGGTTGTCATCTTTTTCATAGATTAAACCATCAGGGGATATAGCACCAGTATCTGAACCACCATGACCAGCATCTATGCATATAGTACCCTCAACGGTTATAGGGGCTTGAACTATTACATCAGATGTATCATCTTTTGATGTAGTCTTAGTTATGATTAATACTATAGCCAATAGTATTACTAATCCAAGCAATATAAATATAGATACTTCCTTATGTTTTAAAATACAGTCCTTGATGTTATTAAAATACTTTTTTTTCATAGTTATAAATCCTAAATACACATTAATTATTCGCTAATTTAAGTTACCTTTTATTCTTTCAAATCTAATTGATAGCACTGCTACACACGTCAATACTATTCCTAAAAAAGCCACCCAAAAGGTTATAGAATTTCTTAGGTTATATATCTCACTGGTTGGAACTACTCCCACTAAGATATTTTCATCGTTATATATTGAATACCTTATATAAGATTTTTTACCACTTACTGAACAGAAGAATCCACCATTTTTTTTGTCTAAGTTAAAGCTATCCTGTGGTAGCTGTGACGGTGTACCTACTAAAGATGTATTTGTATGACTTAAATATGTATAGCTTGAGGAATCTATTATAGCGGTAAAACCATCTTTAAATAATGGATATTCCGAGGTTACGGTAGAAATATCAGTAGATTTTAACATCTTACGCATACTGTCAGAGGAGAAAGTTAGTTGAATGATACCATTATCATCAAGGCGAGTAGTAGCAGTTACTATACTGCCATCGTTGTTGATAATACTTTCAGTAAAGCTAATATCTGTAGTGTGTTGAATAAACTCTTCATTGATAGTGTCGCCTTCCTCATAGGTAAATGTACTATACTCAACTACACCAACGCTATTACTAACTATTACCTCTTCGACATTAGATATTACTCTAATCTCTTCTAAACTTAACTCATAAGATAACTCTTCAGAGTTTTGCGTTATTAACATAGCTACCATTCTAGCCTTTTCCTCACAATCTGAAAAGATTTCTTCCGTCAATGATTGTCTTTCTTCGGAGTCCTCAATTAGACGTGCTTCAATCTTTTCAAGTCTAACATCTATAATATCTTTGTAGATGTTAGACTCTATTACTCCAGAACAGTAGTATGCCAACGATGATATTATGATAGTAAAT
>Ga0192274_1007_pt1 | contig 77811 bp, 58 predicted proteins | sample Koala_Koa24_G3_FD_131266 | JGI IMG/M metagenome (GOLD analysis project Ga0192274, IMG submission 131266) | Enriched cells from koala feces incubated with labeled cellulose particles, San Francisco Zoo, California, United States - Koala_Koa2-4_G3 ... | reverse complement strand
TGAATGGGAAACCATAGTCTTGAGTATCACAAGCGTTAAATATAATTATCATAGTTAGTAGACCTATTCCGAACAGTCCGAAGATTCCACCAACTATTAGATAACACAATCTAAGAACAGAAATCTGCCTTGAAAGGTCTGGGAGAGTGAATCCACATACCACCGATATTGCCGATACCGTTAATAACGGATTACTAATCAATCCCGAACTTACTGCACAATCACCAATGATTAATCCTGCTACTATACTTACAGCTCCACCAACTGCTTTAGGTAATCTTAGACCTGCTTCTTTTATTATTTCATATACCAATAACACACCAAACGCCTCTATTAATATAGAAAATGGAGCGTTTAACTCAGCCTCAGCTAATAGTATCAAAAGTTCTCGATTTAATAGTTCAGGGTTATGCAACGATATCGCTACATAGAAAGCTAGCAATGCTATTGCCAATATGAACGATATATACTTTAGCCATCTTATGAACGTAGCATAGAATGGTTTTCCTGAATAGTCATCTATGGTTTGAAAACTGTCATTTAGGAGTTTAGGAACTATCAATACAAATGGAGTTCCATCTATTAGTACAGCTATTCTGCCCTCTAATACCTTAGAACATATAACGTCTGGACGTTCTGTATACCCTACAGAATCGAAGATTCTAGCCTTAGGACTCTCTAAGAATGGTTGAACGTATCCACTTAATAGTATAGTTTCAGCATCTATGTTCTTTAAAGACTCTTTAACTCTGTTTAGTAGGTCTTGAGATACTCTATCTACCATATAACATAGGCATATATCCGTATAACTTTTAGTACCACGAGTAATCATTTCAAACTTTACTGTTGGAGATTTCATTCTCCTACGAATTAAAGACATATTTACTCTAACATTTTCCACAAAACCTTCATGAGAACCCATAATATTCTGCTCACTAGATGGTTCATTGATACTCCTAGAATTATACCCTTGTACTCCAAAAGCTAAAGCATAGTTACAACCATTAGCTAATAGAATCGCAAAACCAGAGTTTGTCATTCTAATTAAAGTACCAAAATCATTAACTTGTTTAGTTTCTGTGGATAGTAACTTGTTGTTATATATATAGTCTATTAATTTAACGGCAGATATATTTTCTAAATGTAGTTCATTAAGTGGTAAGAAAACTAAGTTAGTAATCGTTTGTGTAGATATCATACCATCGGTAAATATTAAAGCACAATCTATATTACTAACCTTAACGTTAGCCACTAGTAAGTCCGACGAGTTAGAGCATAGTTCTTTTAACCTATCTATATTCTGTTCTAAGTTAGAGATAAGTTTTTCATTTTGAAATTCAAAGGGAATATTTAAGTTCAAATTAAATCACTCCTATTAAGATTTAGTTATTATAAAGGTTTCACCATTAGAATCGGCAGTCATAAGGAAGATGTCCTCAACCTTTAAATTCTTTTCATTTAATACTTTAAGTAACCATTCTTTAGAATGTTTTATTGAATTTAGAGCAAACTCTAAGAGTATGCCATCGCTAATGATTAGACTAGGTGGGTCTATGGATTCTTTATTGATGTTTAAATCTTCATTAGTAGTAGGTCTATTGGAATACTTTTGATAGAATGATATCTTTCCTGTAGTTTCAACTATAGCAAACTGTACTTCACTTAAATCAAAGATGCCTTCTCCACGCAAAGATTCCATTATATCATCTATGGTGTAGCGAAGTTTACGCATTTGAACTTGGTCTATCTGACCATCTTTGATTATTACCTTTGGTTTTCCAGATACCCATTTTCTAAACTTTCTATTCTTTAAACCAATGTAAGAAACTAATACATCTATAGTTACTATTATTATCATAGGAACTATTCCAAACATTAATGGCATATCTATGTTCTCTATGGATATAGTAGCTATGTTAGATATTACTATAGTTACTGCAAACTCCGATGGTTGTAGTTCTCCAATCTGTCTTCTACCCATTAATCTAATAGCCAACATGGTGGCGGTATATATTATTAATGAACGCATTGCAACTTGATACATACTCTTAAAAAATCCCTCCTATGTGATATATACCAATATATAACATTAGTATACCCTAAGTTTGGAATATCATTCAATTTGAATGATATATTTATCCATATTAAAAGTATACTGTTTTTGTGAAAGTCGCATTTGGAAATCTTTCAAAGGAATATCAACATTGTTATAAAAAAATCTTTAAACCTATTGAAAAACTCAAACTGTTGTGATATAATGATAATGGAAATAATTAAATTCCGAAAGGGATTAAAATAAACTTTATCAAAAAGGAATGAATTTGAAATGGAAATAAAGATTCAACTTACTGAAAATCCAAAGCAAAAACCAGCTGATGAAAGTAAATTGGGCTTTGGTCACATATTCACAGACCATATGTTCATTATGGATTATGATGTTGGCATGGGTTGGCACGATGCTAGAATAGTACCTTATGCTCCACTATCCATATATCCATCATCTATGTGTTTGCACTATGGTCAAACGGTCTTCGAGGGTTTAAAAGCTTATAGAACTGCTGATGGAACTATTCAATTCTTCCGTCCAGATGAAAACTTTAAACGTCTAAACGTTTCTAATGAAAGGTTAGTTATCCCTGCAATTAACGAAGAAGATTGCTTACAAGCATTACATACTCTAGTTAATATCGACAAGGATTGGGTTCCTTATACTGAGGGAACTTCTCTATACATTAGACCTTTTATAATCGCTGATGACCCTTACTTAGGTGTTAGACCTGCTAATCACTACCTATTTATGATTATCATGTCACCATCAGGTTTATACTACTCATCTGGTTTAGACCCTGTAAATATCTACGTTGAAACTAAGCACGTTAGAGCCGTTCGTGGTGGTATGGGTTATACTAAGACTGGTGGTAACTATGCTGCATCGCTAATCGCTCAAGATGAGGCTCATAAGCAGAACTACTCTCAAGTACTATGGCTAGATGGTGTAGAACAAAAGTATATTGAAGAAGTTGGTGCTATGAACATATTCTTTGTTATCAATGGCGAAGTTGTTACTCCTGCACTACATGGTTCTATACTAAGTGGTATCACTAGAAAGTCTGCTATTGAGGTCTGTAAATCTAAAGGTTATACAGTATCTGAAAAGAGAATTTCTATTCAAGAGATTGCAGACGCTTTCAATAATGGTCAACTTACTGAATGTTTTGGTACTGGTACTGCTGCCGTTATCTCTCCAGTAGGTCACTTAAAGTGGGGCGATAAGGTTATGGAAATAAACGATAATAAGATTGGCCCAGTTTCTCAAATGCTATATGATACTATGACAGGTATGCAATGGGGCAAGGTTAAGGATACTTTCGGTTGGATTCAACCTCTTAAACCCTTAGATGAGTTAAAGTAGATAATATCTTTTTTTACTAATTTCAGCAAGAATTCCCCCCACTTCAACAGTGTAAGTGGCAAGATGAATTGCTAAAAGAAAACTTGACGGCAGTGGTGATGGAGAGAAATCGGTATTCCCTACTGACACGAGGTTAATTTATGCGTACGCACTCCAATAATATACCGAGCGTGGACTTAAAGAAACAAGATACAGTTTAGGCGTGAACTTTCCACGCCTAAAACTATATTCGGTGATTTTATATGTTAATATATTCTATAGTTAAGTATAAAGGTAATACCTATGAGATATCATTAGGTAACGATGAAAAAGTTTATATAAATGGTGAAATAATCTTGCAATATGGATTAAAAACTAATATGGAGATATCTGTTGAACGTTTGAACGAAGTTATCCATGCCGATACTTTTCGAAAAGCCAAAGAAAGAGCGTTATACCTACTAGATTACAAAGACTACTCTTACGTTCAACTGTATGAAAAACTTGAAGCTAACTATCCACAAGATATTTGCCTAGAGGTACTATCTAATTTGGTAAATATAGGCATTATAGACGATAATCGCTATGCTAAAAATTTAGCTGAAAGGTTGATATTAGGTAAGAAGTATGGTTCATATCGTGCCATTAAAGAATTAAAACTTAAAGGTATAGATGACGATTTAGCTCAAGAAATAGTATCTAAGTATGAGGATACAGAACTTGAACGTCTTGAAAGTTTAATCAATGGTAAGTATGCAAGATATCTTAATGATGATAAGGGTATCAATAAGGTTAAGAACGCTCTAGTACGTTTAGGATACTCTTACGATATAATAAATCAAGTATTAGATTAAAGTATCATTTATGGTATATATCTTCAAGTTGATTGGAACATACTGGGAATAAAGAAAGGATTTTTTAAATATGGCTATTAAAGTCTGTATGGTATCGCTAGGTTGTAGTAAAAATCTAGTGGATAGCGAAAGAATGTTAGACAAGATTAGAAAACATGGTTATGAACTTGTAGTTGAATATGGCGAAAGTGATATAACAGTAGTAAATACTTGTGGATTTATTCAATCTGCTAAAGAAGAGGCTATAGAAACCATCTTAGAGATTGCACAACTTAAAAAAGAGGGTACTATCAAGAAGATTATAGTTACGGGTTGTCTAGTGGAACGCTACAAAGACGAACTCGCTCAAGAGTTCCCCGAAGTAGATGCAGTTCTAGGTATTGGCAATCAAGAAGATATCGTAGACGTTATTGACAGAGTATTACATGGTCAACACGTTGTAAGTTTTGACGACAAGTACAGACTTAAACTCACTGGGGACAGAATTATAAGTACATTACCATTCTTTGCATACTTAAAGATTGCTGAGGGTTGCTCTAACAGATGCTCCTACTGTGCAATACCAGATATTCGTGGCAACTACAGAAGCGTTCCTATGGAAGATATCTTAAAAGAGGCTAACTGGTTAGCCGACAATGGAGTTACTGAATTAATAGTTATCGCTCAAGATACTACTCGCTATGGCTATGACCTCTACAAAGAGTACAGACTTCCAAAACTCTTAAAAGAACTCTGTAAGATAGATAATCTTAAATGGATTAGAGTATTATATTGTTACCCCGAAAAGATTACTGACGAACTATTAAACGTCATTGCTACAGAAGATAAGATAGTTAAGTATTTAGATATTCCTATTCAACACTGCAATGAAACTGTATTGAAAAATATGCGTAGGGGTGGAAATGCTCAAAAGTTAAGAGAACTTTTCAAGCATATTAGAGAAGTTATTCCAAACGTTACATTAAGGACTACTCTAATTACTGGTTTTCCTCAAGAAACTGAAGAACAGTTCACTGAATTAGCTGAATTCGTTAAAGAAATCCATTTTGATAGGTTAGGTTGTTTTCCATACTCTCAAGAGGAAGGTACTCTTGCTAGTGAGATGGACGGTCAATTAGATGAAGAAACTAAAAATCATAGGGCAGAAATCATCATGGAACAACAGATGCTCTTTAGCGAAGAAAACAATGAAAAGAAACTCAATACTATAGTAGATACAGTAGTTGAGGGATTTGACAAGTGGGCAGAATGCTATTTTGGCAGAACTTCTGCTGATGCTCCAGATATTGACGGTAAGATATTCTTTTCAAGTGACGAAAAACTATCTATTGGACAGTACGTTAAGGTTGAAGTTACCGACGTGATAGACTATGATTTATGTGGAATGGTGGTATCTGAATGAAATTAAATCTACCTAATAAACTAACTCTTATGAGAGTTATTTTAGTACCATTCTTTGTATGGTCATTCCTTATGAAGTGGTACGTTGTGGCTTTGATACTCTTTGCAGTAGCATCTATAACCGACTTTTTAGATGGCTACATTGCTAGAAAGAATAATCTAGTTACAAACTTTGGAAAGTTCTTAGACCCTCTAGCCGATAAGGTTCTAGTAATATCTGCTTTAGCGTGTTTTACAGATATAGGATTAATCAACTGCGTACCTTTGATTATAATAGCCTCTAGGGAGTTTATGGTATCGGGGTTAAGGTTAATCGCAAGTGGTGAGGGTGTAGTGATTCCAGCAGGAATGTCTGGAAAGTTAAAGACTGCTTTTACTATGGTATCTATAATCTACATCTTGATATACTGCATCTTAGATTTAACTGGCGGTGTACCTTATGTGGTATTACAAGTGCTAGTGTGGATTTCCGTGGCTTTAACAATCTATTCTGGTTGTGAGTATCTAAAGGGTTGTTGGAAGTACATTAAAGAAGAATGATAACAAAAAAATCAGTGTACTTTTCTTTCTATAGTACACTGATTTTTTTATAATAAATATCCCCAACACCACAAAAAAGGCTTATAATCTCTAAAGATTACAAGCCTTTTTTAACGGAGCAGAAGGGATTTGAACCCTTGCGACCCTCTCGAGCCCTACTCCCTTAGCAGGGGAGCCCCTTCACCACTTGGGTACTACTCCAACTGTGAAAATTAAACACTGTTAAACGGAGAGGAGGAGATTCGAACTCCTGTGCCTTTTGGGCAAACGGTTTTCAAGACCGCCTCGTTATGACCACTTCGATACCTCTCCAAGAATATTAAGCTCATTGAAATCAATCAGCTTAATTATTATATCATATACGATAGTAAAAGTCAATAGTCAAAATTGTAAATATTTTGTGAACTATTTAAGATTGCAAAGAATTAATATCCACCACTTCTACACCACTGTAGTAATACTTAAGAATATCGATATAGGAATATCCCTCTAGGGCAAGTTGATTAGCTCCATACTGACTCATGCCGACATCATGACCGTAACCCTTAGTAGAGATATCGAAAGTATCGCCATTATAAGATACCTCAAAAACGCTAGAGCGTAAACCTAAAACGTTTCTAAACTCTTGACCGCTAATAGTCTTACTACCAACATTCACCGATATAACAGTTCCCGCCTCAGAAGTAGATTGTATAGAAATCCAGCTAGTACAATCTGAAGAGAACGTAATATCAGAATAGGTTTCGGTAAACTTAGATTTTATTTCAGTAGGGGTAAAGGTTGTAACCTCTTCAAAGTCGTTAGCAGAAACATCTTGAGAACTATCCACCGATACTAAGTAAGGTACACTGTAACCCCAAACGTTTTGAGCATCTTCAGTAACTCCACTAGATATAGAATGAAAGACTGGTACTATAAGTTCATCACTATAGACTATCACTTGACCGAGTACCTCTTCCACTGCAGATGATACTTTCTCATAGTACTCATCATAGTTAGAACCATAATACTCTTTAATCTGACTATTAGTTAAGAATGCTTGATATTTAGTGCTATCATTAGAAAAATCTGCACCATGTAGTTCATCGCTAGGAGTAGTCTTTTGAATATCCTTTAGTCTAATAGCATAGGTATACGATGCCACTGCTTGAGCCTTAAAAGCCTCAACTTCAAATAGGGCAGGCATCTCTGCACATACCGAACCTATAACGTAATCCTTAGCAGATACGTCCATTACCTCATAGGTTGTACTGTCTAAAACCTTAAAAGTAGTGTAGTCATCGCTAATAGTTAAACTTTGAGTATTTGAAGTAGTTTCCTCAGTAGAATCTATGGTGGTGGTAGTAATCTCTTGATTAGAACTTCCTAAAATGAAAGATTCATCTTTTTTAGAGTCATCACTCGATAACGTTAAAAAGGTCACCATAGGAATAAGTATCAATAATGCAGTAAATATACTAATGATAATAACATAAGTTTTCATAACAAGATTGCATACCATAATATTATCACCTAATATTGCAAGTATGCTATTTTCACTCCTTTCAAAATAATGATAATATTTTTTTAAGCATCATCGACTTAATTATATTTAGAAAAATCTGTTCGGCACGATAATTTTTAAATCATTCTTAAAAAAAACTTGCTTATCTTTACTTTTTTAAGATTTTTCAACGGTTCTAAGCGTTACATCATAGGTTGACATTAATCATTTAAGGTTGTATAATAATATTATGCAATTCTAAAGTTGATTTTTTATATCGAAAGGAGCAGGTCTAATGAATACAGTATATTCAAAGATGGAAAACGTTTGTAATAATTTGAAGGATAGTTCAAAGATAGAACCAAATTTATATAAAAAGTTCCACGTTAAAAGAGGTCTAAGAAGAAACGATGGTACTGGTGTAATCGCAGGAATTACTAACATTTGTAACGTTCACGGATACGTTATAAATGAGGGTGAAAAAGAACCTGCCGAAGGTGAACTAATCTATAGGGGTTATAACGTTAAGGATTTAGTAGAAAACGTCGAAAAAGAAGATAGGTTTGGCTTTGAAGAAACTATATATCTACTATTATTTGGTGAACTGCCTAATATTGAACAGTTAGAAGAGTTTACTCAATATCTGTCTATAAATAGACCTCTCCCAGAGGGTTTCTTCGCTGATATGATTATGAAAGCACCATCTAACAACATTATGAATAAGATGTCACGTTCTATCCTTGCACTATATTCATATGATAATAATGCTGAAGATATGTCACTTGAGGGTGAAATGAGAAAAGCTTTAAACCTAATAGCTAAACTTCCTGTAATTATGGTTGACGCTTTACAGGTTAAAAGATTAAAGTTTGACAATAAAAGCATGATTATGCACCCAATACGTGAGTATGAGAGTACGGCACAAACCATACTATCATTACTTAGACCAAATAGAGAGTACTCTAAAGAAGAAGCTCAACTATTAGATATTCTATTAATGTTACACGCCGAACATGGTGGTGGTAATAATTCCACATTCTCATGTAGAGTATTAACATCTTCGGGTACTGATGCCTATGCAACGTATTCTGCTGCTATAGGTTCATTAAAAGGCTCAAGACATGGTGGTGCTAACATGAAAGTCGTAAAGATGGTTGAAGACTTCCGAAACAACGTCCAAGATTAGAACGATGAAGGTCAAGTTGCAGACCATCTAAGAAAGATTATTAATAAAGAGGCTTATGACCATAGCGGTTTAGTATATGGCATGGGACACGCAGTATATACTCTTTCAGACCCTAGAGCAGTCATCTTAAAGAAAAAGGCTTTTGAACTTGCAAAAGATACAGAGTTTGAAAGAGAGTTTAATCTAATAAACAACATAGAGAAACTAACTCCTACCATATTCAAAGAGGTAAAAGGTAGCGATAAGGTTATGTGTGCCAATGTAGACCTATACAGCGGATTCGTATACAGAATGTTAGGCATTCCCGAAGATATATATACTCCACTGTTTGCATCTGCTAGAATTGCAGGTTGGTCGGCACATCGCATGGAAGAAATGCTAACAGGTAATAGAATTATTAGACCAGCATATAAAGCAATCGCTAAGAATAAGCCATACGTTCCTCTATGTGAAAGGTAAGTATTATACATAATAAAATCCCCTAACTTAAAAGTAAGGGGATTTTATACTCACAAAAAAACTTACTAACTAGCAGATTCTTTATCTTTCACCTTATTGTTATATATAAACATTAAAAGTGCCACACAACATATTACTACATAGCCTAATATACTAAGGAAATCTGGAACTTGATTAAATATAGCATATCCAACTATTGCAGAGAATACTATTTGAGAGTAATCATATATAGACACTTCCTTTGCAGGAGCGTAGCAGTATGCAGTAGTTATAGAAAACTGTGCAATACAAGCACACGTACCTGCAAGTAGCAAATATATAACTTGTGAAATACTCATAGGAGTAAAGTTAAATATCAGATATGGCAGAGTAACCAAACATGAAAATGCAGAAAAGAAGAATACAATATATCCTTTGTTTTCACCATGTTGACCTAACACTCTAACCATAGTATAGGCTATACCAGCACATAGACCACCAGTTAAACCTATCAAAGATGGTATTAAATCCATATTGGAAAGCGTAGGTTTTATGATTAATAGACTTCCCAAGAATGCAACTATCACACTACCCCACTGTACAAAATTAGCCTTTTCTTTCAATATAAGATACGAAAATACTATTGCAAAGAAAGGTGACATCTTATTCAACATAGAGGCATCGGACAATACTAGATGGTCAACTGCATAGAAGTTACACAGTACGCCAATAGTTCCAAAACCAGCCCTCAACAATAGATACTTTAGATTGCCGTCTTTCCATTTAAAAGAATCCTTACTTTTTAAAAGTAGGATAAAAGCAAATATCATAGCGATAAAGTTTCTAAAGAAACTTTTTTGAATAGATGGCAGTTCTCCAGAGAGTCTAACAAAGGTATTCATTAAAGAAAAGAACAGTGCCGAATTTATTATATATAATACTCCTTTATATTTAGTTTTCATAGTATAAATCTCACTTTCACTAAGAGTTAATCTTTTAAGGTAATTATTCTTTTAGTAGATAACAAGCTAACTACTAAAAGTAATGGAAACACTATAGCCATAAGTATACCCAACTTTAAGTTATCATCGAAGAACCCCGATATCAAGCCAACGAACGTAGGGCCACCTGAACAACCAACATCACCAGCAAGAGCCAATAAGGCAAACATAACAGTTCCACCACCCTTAATGATTCCTTTAGATAAGCTAATAGTCCCAGGCCACATAATTCCTACAGATAGTCCACATAGACCACAACCTATTAGACTAAGTGCTTCCCATGGTGATAATGATATCAACAGATAGCTTATTACACATAGAATCCCACTAAGGTACATAAACTTTTTCAAATCTAAAGTATCGCCGAACTTTGCATATATAGCCCTAGATGTTCCCATTAATATAGCAAAGAACATAGGGCCTGCTAAATCGCCAATAGTCTTACTGACGCCAAGACCCTTTTCCGCAAACGTAGACGCCCATTGACTAATTGCTTGCTCACTAGCACCTGCACATACCATAAGTAAGAGCATTATCCAAAATACCTTATTAGTGAACAGTTCTTTAAAGGATAGAGTCTTTTCATCGCTACCGACTAAATCACCTATAGGAACTTGAGTAAAAAATATGCCGTTCAACGTTGGAACTATAGCCCATATTATACACAATACTTTCCAACTATCAATTCCAAATATACTAAAGAATATAGTGGATATTAAAATTACACCTACACAACCCCAACAGTAGAACGAATGTAATAGACTCATAGCAGTCTGTTTGTTATCGGTGGACAAGCTTCTACTATTGGACTAACTAAAACTTCAATAAGTCCGCCACCTATTGAATATATCATAACGGATATTAACAATCCTGTAAAAGCATCTGATAGTATATTTGGAAGTATAGTTAAAAGTATAAATCCTAAAGCAGACAATATATGTGCAATAACTATAGATGTTTTATAGCCTATCCTATCGATGAAGGTAGTAGATACTAAATCTACTATTAACTGTAATCCAAAGTTAAGGGTTACTAAAAAGGTTATCTTAGATATTGAGATTCCATAGGTATCTGTAAAAGTAGCGAATAACAATGGTATAAAACTACCACCTATAGCTTGAACCACATATGCTATAAAACTAGCATACATAGTATGTGTATATGATAGTTTACTGTTCATATAGAAAAATATTCCTCCTAACTTATGAACAACATAGGAATGACTTGTAGCCATTCCATGCGTTAAAATATTAATAAAAAGTAAATCTATTCAACTTGGAGTAAATCCTTAAACTGTTCTAAGAAAGCATCGGCAACTATCTGACCGCCCTCACCATTTGGGTGACCTCCATATAATGCCTTTGCAGGATTCTCTTCATCGCTCAAGTAAGATGCAAAATCAAAGAAGTATATGCCATACTCATTAGATAGTTCTTCAACCATTTGATTATATTCAAGACGTACACTTTCTTTTTCTTCACCATAATCTTCAGGGGGTGCATTGAACAGAATTACTTCACAACCTTTGTGTGTAAGTTCATCTAAAATAACCTTTAGATAGTCTACAATTTCTTGTGCCGAGTTTCCACCATCGCCCATATACTCACCCGTATTGATATCGTTAGTACCAAAGGCCACTATAACTATATCACCAGTAGATGCCCTAGATAACCAATCGCCACACTGTGAGGCATCGCTAGTACGTGACCAACCTAGACCACAATTCCAAAAGGCATAATCTTCGTCTAACATCTGCGATATTCTTGCACTCCAAAACTCATACTTCATAAATTCAGTTTGACACCCTTGCGTGATAGAGTCACCAATAGCAACTATGTTAAGTTTAGTATCACGTTTTGCACCTATTAACTGTGGAAGAGGAATCTGGTCGCAATATTTAAAGTCACCATCGCCACTATCGGCGGTAGTAGAAGTCAACGATGACATATAGGTACAAGCAATATTCTCACCCGATACAGTCCATTCCCACACTAAGTAATGGTCTTGTGGGACATCAAAGGTAATACTGTCGCTCCAATAAGTTTCACCTGCACCAACCTCTTTAGATATATTACCATCATCGAAAGTAACAGCAGTTCTATTAGTAATTTCATCTTCAATAGAAGTACCACCATCAGCTATATAGGCACTCGTTATGGTGTAACCCTCACCCACTCTGCCCACATATGCAAGCTCGCCATACTTATAAGTAGAATCTACGGTGTTGGAAAAGTAGAAACAATACTCTAACTCACCATACTCTTCTACGGGGAAGTATGCTCTATAGGTAACCTCATCAGCCTTTTCGACCACATAATTATTACCCGTTGCCACCAACGTATTTGAAACGTATTCATCGAATTTTGGGTCTGTTGAATCACTTAGTAAATACTCTTTTTCAGTCGATGTTTCTGTAGTTACTTCGGTTTCCAAAGTAGTTATAGTAGTATCTTCAACAGTTTGGGTTGAAGTAGTGGTATCTTCTAGATTTACGATTTCAGAACTACACGCACTCGAAAATACTGCAAAGATACACGCCATTAAAAATATTGAAAACTTTTTCATTTTTTATCTCCTTAAATGATTTTATATCTTATATTTTAGCATCTTATGTATAATAAGTCAATAAAAAAGTCCACACTTCAGAAAAGTAAAGCACCCATGATTTTTTTCATAGGTGCTTTCTTAAATTATAATGGGAGCTGTTTTATCTGTCGAATAAATGCATCTGCAAGGTAGTCAATCCATTCATCTGAGAATTTATCCTTATCAAAATCAAATATAATGTCTATGCTGTTATCCATCTTGATAAAAACATTGAAATCATTTCTGCTACGATTATGGTTAAACAGTTCATAGATATCACTTTCATTTTGTATGGCAGGAGTATTCTGGAACGTCATAAAATATCTAAATGCAGGGTGTCTAAGTTTAGCAGACTTCTGAATATCAGAAGAAGAGATATAACCATATTTTTCTATATCTAAGCTTTTTTGTTGTGCAGTTTTTGGAGTATCATTAGCAGTAATTCGTATAGGAAGTGTACGGATAAACATACCTACCATTGAATTCACATTCGATATTTCTTCTGACCTTCCCGAATAGGTATAACCGAATGAAACATCTTCTGTGCCAAGTATTTCCATAAGTGTACAACCCCATGCATACTGCATAAATGTGCTTGCTGTGATTGTATTTTCATTGCAAAAATCTCTAATATTTTTTACATTTTCAATACCAAGAGAAAGTTTTTTTGTTGAATAATCAGGAATCTGTGTATTTTTTCCTGTTATCGGAAAGACAGAATCGGGACAACCACTCATATAATCCTTCCAAAACTCTTTTGCGATACTTATATTACGAGTTTTAAGCCATTTTGCATATCCACTGAAATTATCAGGTTCTGCACTTATGCCCTCAAATATTTCTTTCAGAACTATGTCCATGCTCCATTTATCGAGTATTACATGAGAGAATGAGAACATAATAACAGATTTATTTTCACCAACATTAAACAAAGTAGCACGGAACATAACTTCATTTTGAGTATCGAAACCTCTGTATCTGTCCATTTTCATGTAACCTGTCAAGTAATTTTCAAGTATCTTTGGCAGAGCTGAATCTGTATTCCATTCCTTTCCGTAGCGTGTAGCGTCCAAGATTTCAAGTTCAGGTTTTACACCCTTCTTAACAACTTGATACACATTTTTCATTCCCTCAGATACGAAAATACTACGCAATACGGGGTGTTTATCCACAACTTTTTGTAAGTTTGCACGTAAATTGTTATCTAATATACTATGTCCAACTGCAAGCATAATCTGTTCATGATAATAGGAACGTTCACGATAATGTTCTGCAAGAAGTAGCATACCAGTTTGCATATCTGTAGCAGGATAGATTGCTTCAATCTGACTTATATCACCAACAACATTAGAAATCTTTTTCCAATCTGCCATATTCATTCCTTGAATACCAAAATCCGATGGCATAATTATTTTCTCGTCTACATTAAGTAATATTTCAGAGATATCAATAAGTTTCTGAGCAGTTATGTTCATAAGTTCTTTTATTGTATCTTTTTCAAATTCATACTTGTTATATTCAATTTCAATCGTCATGCAAGAATGAACCACAGAACCCGAAAAAGAAAGCTTTGCCATACATGGGCTACTATCATCAGTATTAACCACAGCATTGTTTTCACATACTGTGAACATATTACTACTGCTGTCATCTGTAAACTCACCCAGATAATTAAATTGAATCTCTGGTGTAAATTCAATAGCTGAATCGGTAAGATATCTAAGAGGAACATAACTATAACCATTTTCAGGTATTGCACGAATCTGTTCTTTTACTTTGCATAATGTACTGAGTTCATCTTTATCTGCTGTAATGCCCACAGGATAAAAGCTAGTAAACCAACCAACTGTTCTTGATACATCAATACTGCTATCAAAATTTTCACGTCCATGACTTTCTTGCATAAATGAAGTACTATTGATTCCAAACTTAATTTTTACTGCAAGCATCAAAGCTGATATCATAATATCATCTGTCATAAATCCGTTATCGGAAGCAATTGCTTTTTTTATCTTCGCTGTATCCTTTTCATTAAAGGATATAGATACCTTATCAAGCATTGAATCTCTTCTTACGCCATCAAAAGATTTATCGGTAGGAATTACATCGAACATACCCGAAGTAACTTTTTCCCAATATTCACGCTGTGCCGAAACAGAATCACTTTCAGCATACTTTTGCTGTAACTGTGCATATTTTTTATAAGATGTGGTTTTTATTCCAAGAGTTACATTCTGACCTTTTATGTATGCATTATACAATTTTTCCAAGTCAGCGAGTAATATTCTCCATGAAACGGTATCAACAACTAAGTGATGTATGGTTATAAACAACTTATCACATTTTTCACCTCTAATTATTAGAGCATATATTTTATGTCCGTTAAGTTTCAAGCTAGTTAAGGCAGTTGCAATAGAAGTAGTTTCTTCTATCTCATCACACTCACTTATAATGAAAGCATTGTTTTTTATCTGTGGGATAAACTGAACAATAGTATTTTCTGTAACTGTGAAATCAGCTCTTAATTCATCATGATGTTCTGTAAGTTTTAGCATTGCATCACGTAAGGCATCAATATTTATTCTTTGACTTGCTGTAAGCATAACCGACTGATTCCAATGATTCTGATTTTTAATATCTAAAGTGAAGAAATAATGTTGAATTGCACTTAATGGTATTTCATCGCAAGCATCATCATCTGTTTCAAAGATAGCAGTAAGGTGCTGTGCCATTTCACGAGCAGAAGGTGATTCAAAAAAGTTGTCTCATCTGCATTCTGTAACCGTATTCTGTAATTTCAGAGGCAACTTGAATACCCTTTATAGAGTCACCACCCAACTCAAAGAAACTTGCATCTGCACTTACCTTTTCAAGTCCAAGTATCTTTGCGAAAACCTTGCATATTGCTTCTTCTTTCGGATTTGAAGGAGCAACATATTTTTTGTTAGCATCGAAATCAATATTAGGTAAAGCCTTTTTATCAATCTTAGCATTAAGGTCAAGAGGCATTTCTGCAAGTTGCATAAATGCAGATGGTATCATATAATGTGGGAGCATAGCTTGTAAATCTTTTTTAAGAACTTCCGTGTCAATATTTTCATTTGCAGTAAAATATGCAAACATATATTGTACTCCGTTAAGTTCACGAAGGACAACCGCAACTGAACCTATATTATTACAGCTACTTATCGCCTGTTCGATTTCACCTATCTCTATGCGATAACCGTGATATTTTATTTGATTATCTATTCTTCCTATATATTCTATTTCACCTCGCTCATTCCATTTTGCAAAATCACCTGTGCAATACATTCTGCCATGTGAATAATCTGTTTGAATAAACTTTTCAGCGGTAAGCTCATCTCTGTTCAGATAACCTCTTGAAACCCCATAACCAGATATGCATAGTTCCCCTGCAATACCCACAGGAAGAATATTCTTGTGATGGTCTACAATATGTATCTTTTCATTAGAAAGTGGTTTGCCTATATTTACATAGTCATCATTCATTTCAAGGAATACTGAACCCGCTGTTGTTTCCGTAGGGCCATATCCGTTATAGAGCTTTGCACTTGTGAGTTTTTTCATTTTATTAAGCCACTCCATTGGTACAGCCTCACCCACGGCAGAAATACTTTTAAAGTTTTTAAGTTCTTCTGCAAATGGCTTGTATTCAATATATTTAAGCAATCTAGAAGGTGTACAAAGAAGTGCATCTGCATGATATTTTTTAATCAATGTAGCAAGTTCCACAACATCGTTTGAGGAATTTTCATCGCAAAGGATAACAGTCTTTCCCGATAAAAGGAATGGATATATTTCAGCTACTGCTATATCAAATGCCAAACTTCCTATCGCCAATGATACACTACATTCATTTGCTATTGTTACAGCATGATAATTATATTTTAAAGGCAACGAGTAATTAAGTACACCTCTGTGTTCAGCAAGTACACCTTTAGGCTTTCTTGTTGAACCCGATGTATATATTACATAGCAAAGATTCCTTTCAGTCAGCATTACTATAGGATTGCTTTCATTACTGTTTTTAAAAAGTTCTGCACAATTAGTTTCATCAATAAGGAGTTTTGCTCTGCTGTCAGTCATACAATAGTTTATCCTACTTTCGGGATAATTAATATCCAAAGGCAGATATACAGCTCCTGCTTTCATTATTCCGAGAAAAACAGTAATTATATCACTTGTACGTGGCAACTTTACGGCAACAATATCTTCTGTACCTATACCTTGATTTATAAGACTGTGTGCAATTCTGTTAGCATTTCTGTTAAGTTCATTGTAAGTAAGTATTCTATCCAATGCAATTACAGCAACAGCATCGGGAGTTTTTCTTGCTTGTTTTTCAAATATCGATACAATAGTTTCTCCTATAGGGAAGCTTGTTTCCCTTCTGTTGAACTGTTCAAGTTTTTCAAGTTCACTGTCGGACGCAAGAGAGATTCTTGTTATATCAATATCTGTTGATTCCGTCATTCTGTCCAAAACGGTAACAAAAGCAGACATAATAATTGTCATAGTTGTGCTTTCATATTTTCCACTGTCATACTCAAGTATAAGTTCATTGCCTACCACATTAAGAGTAACAGGGAACTTTGCGGAAAGCTTATCTGCTTCGTTGTTATAAACAACCTCTGCTTTAAAGTTTCCCAAACGTGTGTTGTTTTCAGAATGGTTCTGATATACATACAAAATTTCAGGCAATATACCCGTCTTTGAGCAGAATGAGGCATAAGAAAATTTATCATGGTCGGCGTTCATATATACAAGCTGTTGAATGCGATTTACATACTGTGAACTGAGTTCATTTGCATTTGATTTAATACGCATAGGAATTGTCTTTACAAACATACCAATACTTCTAATGAATCGTCTGTCATTTCTTCCGTCCCATACCATAGCAAGAGTAACATCGTCCTTACCCGTAACAGATGATATTACAAGTTTAAATCCTGCAAGATATACCGACGACAATGTTACACCCGTATTAATTGCAAAGCTTTCCAATTTTTTGTACATTTTTTCATCAATCGTGTGTTTTATACGTCCCAATGGTAGTCCATTCTCGTTCTTATCTTGATGTAAAGAACTTGCAGTTTCAACACCACTGAACATATCGCAGTAATATTTAATATCATTCTGAGGGCAGGAATTCTTTAGCTGTGAATATTCGTAGAACGTGTATTTTTCATTCAGTAGCAAACCGCCCTCGTAGGAAGTCTTGATATCTTCTATAAAGATACTCATTGATTCACCATCAAAAATTAAGTGATGAAAATCCATATATAGACAAGTCATTTCATCGTTATAGTATATTTCTATACGATAAAGTGGTGAACTATCACTTATATTGAACGGACGAATAAAGTTTATTCTGTCGGGATAATCTGAATATGAAACCTTAACTAATGGTTTTTCATCATCATTTCGTATAATCATAGGTGAAGCACCATTGTCCTTAATACGACTCTTAAGATAAATATGAGCCGATATTGCTGATTCACAAGCAGTTTTCAACTTATCTGGAGATACATTGCTGTCAAATCTATAAACGCATGGAATATTATATTTCATCTGTTCGGGGAACTTGACACAATCAAGATAAACTCCCATCTGATTATCCGTAAGAGAGTATTCGGATAGTTTTTCAAAGTTAAGCTCCAATTCTTCTGTATTACTGCGTGATTTTATAAGCTGTTCAAGAAGAAGAACAGTATTATTTTTTAATATATCCACAGAACTTAGTTCAACGTTCATTTCTTTGTATATACAAGTTCCAAGCTTCACAGCAAGCAATGATGTAAGTCCTAATCTGAAAAGGTCAGTATTTATTCCAATTTCATTATCACCGAGAACACTGCAAACTAAATCACATAACTTTTTCTGAAGTTTTGTTTCGCAAGGAATTATTTCCTCATTCATCTCAACCTCTGGAAGATGTTGACGGTCAATTTTACCTGCTGTGGAAATAGGCATTGCATCAAGTCTGACTAAAATTCCAGGAACCATATAATAGGTAAGTTGCTGTCTAAGATAATTTTTTAAATCATCTGATGACAGTTCACCATCTGCAGTATAATATCCACAAAGATAAGCATTTTTTCCCTTACCCGATACCTTTACAGCACACATATTTACTTGTGGATGTGTAAGCATTACGCTTTCAATCTCATCAAGTTCTATACGCAAACCATGAAGTTTTATCTGATTATCCATTCTGCCGAGGAAATCAATCTCTCCGTCATCGGTAAGTCTCGCAAAGTCACCACTATGATAAAGCATACCAGAATGGAAAGGATTTCTTACAAACTTTTCTCGTGTAAGATTCTCTCTGCCAATATATCCTGTTCCTACATTCCACCCACCTATGCAAAGTTCACCCACACAACCTTGTGGTTGAAGATTGAGCCATTTGTCAACAATGTACATTTTTGCATTTGCAACTGGCTTGCCTATAGTTATCTTACGTTCTGTTACATATTGATAAGATGCCGCAAGTGTTGTTTCAGTAGGGCCATAACCGTTAAGAATGACAGTATCCGACACCTCACTTATTCTGTTTGTTAAAGAATGATTAAGAGATTCACCTGCAACAAGCATTACCTTAACATTTTTTAGGCACTCAACAAATGCAGAATCTTCCATATATTGTCCTATTCTTGATGGAGTACCTTGTATGCAATCGACATTATGCTTTTTGGCAAATTCAGCCAATACATAAGGGATATCAAATGCTCTGTCATCTGCAAAAGCAAGCTTTCTACCATAAAAGATTGCAGGGAATATCTCATAGATTGAAATATCAAAGGTTACATTCGATATAGAAAGAATAGAATTACACTTGCTGTACATTTCTCTTACAAGACAGTTATGTTCAAGAGGTTTCAAAAAGTTTGTGAGATTACGTTGAATAAGCATTGCTCCTTTAGGTTTTCCAGTAGAACCCGATGTATATATTACATAGCTAAGGTCATCAGGTTTAACATCAAGTATAGGTGCTTCATCGGGATTTGACTTTTCAAGTTCACAAAGAACCTCTTCGTTAATCAAAAGTTTTGCTCCACTGTTTTCAAGAACATAGTTCACTCTATCCTCTGGCCATGTAATATCGGTAGGAAGGATTGCCGCACCAGCACGAATAATACCAAAGATTGCTTTTACAATACCTATTCCTCTTTTAAGTCCGAATGCGACTATATTTCCTCTGCCTATACCAAGTTTTTTAAGTCCAGCGGATATTTTGTCGGCTACCTCTCCAAGCTCCTTATAGGTTAAGCAATCTGAATCTCCACAGACAACAGCAACCTTATCTGAATACTGTGTTACAGCATTTGCAAACATTCTGTCCATAGTTGTATCCTCATTAGGTACATCTGTGTTATTTAGTGTGCGATATGCCTCTATATCGGAATAAGTTGCAAGAGAGATAGATGATATCTTAGAATTAAGTTCTGTACTGAACTTTTCTACACAATACAGCATAGTTTTTACAAATCTGCTAACCGTCTGTTCGTTATAGATATCATTTCTGTAATCCACTTGAACCATATCACCACTAACAGAAAGCGAAAATGCAAATTTAGAATCTTTAAGTAGCAGTGGAATTTCCTTTGCAGGCATACCTTCCAGTTCGAAGCATTTTATTGTTTCCTCATTATATACAAAATGTGTATCAAGCTTTACTGAGAAATCAGAAACAAAATCGGTATATGTATACGATGAATGTTCAGAGGATTCAATCATGATGTTGTGAACTCTGCGTGCAAAGTCAGATACCGTTTCGTCATTTAAAACTTCTATGCATAGAGGGAAAGTTCTTACAAGCATACCTAGTGTACGCTGATATCTTGCTGTATCTCTTCCATTTTCAACTGTTCCTATAGCTACTCTGTTATTCATACAATATTTTGAAAGAGTAAACATAAAGCAAGAAAGATATACATCAGCAGGAGTAATACTCAATAATGTTGAAATATTAGATACGAACTTTTTAATATCCTTTGAAATAGGATAAACATAATATGAAGCCTTAAAGTTTTCTTGTTCCTTGTTATCGGCAAAAATTCTGCTACCGTCTTCTATACTGCCAAACATATTAATAAAGTATTCCCTATCCACTGCAAAATTCACATTTTCGGATTGTAATATAGCATATTCAAATGCATTGCATACTTCGGGTTTTATTTTCTTGCCATTGAAGGCATCAATAACATCTTCAAGAAAGATATTGTATGAAGTTCCATCAAAAATAATATGGTGGAAGTCCATAAAGAGCAATACTTTATCGCTACACTTATATATTTCGATTCTGTATAAAGGACTTTTTTCAAGTGCGAACGGACGAATAAGATTTATATATTCATCTTCTTTAAGTTCAACATCATCATGTAGCGTAATATTTGATACAGTAGTCTTATTTCTGTAAAGAAAAACATCTGTTCCCTGTCTTACAAAATAAGACTTCAAATAAGGGTGGGATTGAACAGTAATTTCAAGTGCATTTGCAAGCCTATCAACATTGATATTTCTATCAAAGCTTATAAGCATAGGCATATTATAGCTTACAGAGTTTCTGTTCTTGTCATATTCGGCAAAAATACCAATCTGTGATTTTGTTAAAGGATAAAGTTCTCTATCCTCGGTTATCCTTACGATATCTTTAGTTTGTATAATACTGTTGATAAATTCTGCAAGACGTTCTATATTGCAATTTTTCATTATCTGCTTTGAGGATATAGTTATCCCGTATTCTTGTTCAAGACGTACTGCAACACGCATAGCAGTAAGCGATGTAAGTCCTATACGATAGAAATCTGTATTCAATCCAAGATTTTCACACTCAAAAAGTTCTGAAATAATATTGCAAAGTTCTTTTTGCATCTTTGTTTTGCAAGGAATAACTTCCTCTTTAATATCCATAAGGCGTAATGCTTTTATATCGGTTTTGCCGTTTGCATTTACAGGGAGCTTATCCATATATACAAAGCATGATGGTATCATATATTCTGTAACTCTCTGCATCATATACTTTTTCAGTTCATCTTCATCTATTGTTACATCAGTTGCAATATATGCATAAAGAGAAGCCATATTACCACTTCCGTTTACAATAACGGCACAACCGTTTACTCCAGTATATGTTAAAATTACCTTTTCAATTTCAGAAAGCTCAATTCTGTAGCCTCTAAGCTTTACTTGATTATCCATTCGTCCTAAATATTTAAATTCACCATTTTCTGTACGGTAGACAATATCACCTGTGCAATACATACGAGTACCATCTGATGAATATACAAAGGATTTTGCAGTAAGTTCATCACGTTTTATATATCCTCTTGCAACACCTTTTCCAGAAATGCAAAGTTCACCAGGGACAAAAATCGGAAGTTGCTTACGGCATTGATCCATTACATATGCTTTTACATTAGAAATAGAAGAACCAATGGTAATATCATCGGATATAATTTTCTTAAAAGTACAGCCTGCGGTAGTTTCAGTAGGACCATAGCCGTTGAAAAGAATCGCAGAAGAAACTTGTCTAAATCTATTTAAGACTGTATGCGTACACGCTTCGCCTGCAAGCATAGCTACCTTTATATGAGCCATTGCCGATTTAAACTGAGCATTTTCAAGATATTGCATAAGCCTTGTAGGTGTACATACCATAAACTCAACATTATTATCCTTTATAAGTTCAGCAAGTTTTTGCACATCATATATCTGTTCATCATCTGCAATAACGACCGTTCTTCCCGAAAGCAACATAGGATATATTTCAGCAACTGATATATCAAATGCATAGTTGCCTATAGACAATCCCGTATTACATACAGCAAGAACATCTGTAACGTGATAATTAAATTTAAGTGGTAGAGAATAGTTAAGTACACTAATATGATTTATCATTACACCCTTTGGTATTCCCGTAGAACCAGAAGTATAGATAACATAACACATATCATTTCCGTTTACATTTATTCCAACAGAAAGTTCATTTTCCTCATTTAGAAGTTCATAGATGTTGTTTTCATTTATTTGGAATACTGCATCGGCATCATTTTCGATAAAGCTTATTCTTTCCTTGGTGTTATCTGTCGAAAGAATAAGATACACCGCACCTACTTTCATTATACCTAACATAGATGCTATTATTTTTGTTGTTCTTGGAAGAATTACAGTAACAATGTTTCCCTTTTTCACACCTTTTTTTATAAGTGCATTTGCAATTCTGTTAGCTTGTCTGTTGAGTGCGTCATATGTAAGTATTCCATCTGATGCAATAACAGCGACCGATTGTGCAGTAGCTGAAACTGTACGCTCAAATACAGATACTATAGAATCTTCGGAAGAAAATTCGTCCTCGGTGCAATTAAACCTTTCGATTGTCATCTCGTCATCACTGGATATAGTACTTATATCAGAAATAATCATATCGGGATTAGAAAGCATAGTAGTATAAACATATATTACTGAAGAAAGAAGAGTTTCAATCTGCTTTTCATTATAAAGTCCCGAATCATATTCAATACGGATATTATTTCCAGAAACATCAAAGCTTATAGGGAATTTAGGCTTTGATTTCACACTTATGGGTATTATTTCAGCAGTTTCCTCTATTATTTTAAAGTCTGAAATACCGTAATTTTGAAAGGTAAACATAATCTCAGGTCTTATACCATAATTTGATGTAAGATGAGCATAAGGCACAATATCATTTTCCATATTGCTATAAAGATTATCAGCTGTACTTCGAACAAATGAAATTACAGATGAATTAACATCTATCATATTTCTAAGCATTAAGGTTTTTACAAGCATACCTACAGAGGTGTTGTATTTTGCCTTAGACCTTCCATTTTCAGCAACAGCTATAATTACATCATTTGTCATAGTATATCTTGAAATAACAAGTTCAACTGTAGCAAGAAGAATATTTCCTGCAGTCACACCATATTTGGTAGCGAATCGGATAGTATCCTCGGCAATCTTTTTATTCATCTGATAATATAAATTTCCCGATATTCCACTGCTTTCATTAGTTTCTGAATACAACTTGCTTACTGATTCAGCACCCTTATAAAGCTTATCATAAAAAGTTTCAGCCTTTCTGTACTGTTCCGAATTGAGCATTGCTCTTTCCATAAGAGAGCAAGTAAAACCATCACAAGATTCAGCAGGTATAGTAATGCCATTATATGCACGTTCAATATCCTTAAGTAGTACTTCAAGCGATTGTCCATCACATATAATATGATGTACATCAATATATAGTACAGTCTTACTGCTATTGTAATATACAACTGCTCTGAAAAGTTCTCCTTCTTCAATTTCAAAAGGATATACAAAATCAACATTTTCGGGTGTATCACACTTTATGGCAGGGATATAAATATTGATATTATCAGTTTTTACAAGCACTTTTTCGCTACCATCTTTCTTAATAACCGATAAAAGATAAGAATGCATCTTTACAGCAATAGCCACTGCCTTACAAAGTCTTTCAGGCTCTGTTTCAGATGAAAATACTGCTTTCATAGGTATATGATAATCAAAATTATCCTGTTCACCCTCACATTCAAGCAAAATAGAAAGCTGACTACCCATAATAGGGAATACTTTCTTTTCAGAAATATCTTCAAGGACTTTATCGCATAGGTTATCAGATTTTGCATCTATAAGCTTTTCTATGGCAGATATAGTAGGATTCTTCATAATTGAACTTACACCTATATCGACAGAAAAACTATTGTTTAACATAGTATTAAACTTTAATGCAAGCAATGAGGTCATACCTACACGAAAAAGATTCGTTGTGATACCAAAATTTTCTGTACCAAGAAGATTACAAACAAGAGAAAATATTTTTTTCTGAAGTTCATTTTCGCAAGGTATAATTATCTCATTGCTTTGAGCATCGGGTAGACTTGCATAATCAATCTTTCCATTTGATGTTTTAGGAATATCATTAACTCTGCATAGAACAGAAGGAACCATATAATAGGTAAGAATTTCTGAAAGATATTCTGTAAACTTATCTTCATCTATTTCTTCCGAAGCACAGTAATAACCTACAAGAAATGCATTCATGCCCTCACCTTTTACAGTAACTGCTACTCCAGAGATACCCGAATACATAAGCATTACATTTTCTATTTCAGATATTTCTATACGAAGTCCGTGGAACTTTATCTGTCTGTCAATACGTCCGAAAAACTCAATTTCTCCCTCGGTATTTAGACGTGCAAGGTCACCTGTACGGTATATTCTTCCATAATCTTTTGTATCGACAAATTTTTCTGCAGTAAGTTCAATATTTCCCTTATAACCTATTCCTACGCCGTTTCCACCTATGCATAGTTCTCCTATCTGCATGGGGGCAAGTAGCGTTCCTCTGCTGTTCATTATATACATAGATACGTTAGATATTGGTTTACCTATAGTTATTCTTCTATTAGATACATAAGCATAGGACGTTCCCATTGTAGTTTCAGTAGGGCCATAACCATTTAAAATAATTGTATTATCTGTAATATCATTAAGTCTTGAAGCAAGAGCATCAGGAAAGACTTCAGCAGCTAACATTATAACTTTCATTTGCCTCATAGCAGATGAAAAGTCTGAATTATCAAGATATTCAAGCAAACGTGAGGGTGTACATTGTAAGCAATCCACATTATTTGAAACTATAGCATTAGTCATCTTTTCAATGGAGTTAAGTTCTTCATCACTGCACAAAACCAATCTTTTGCCATTGAGCAATGCAGGAAAATACTCACTTATAGAAATATCAAAAGCCAGATTTCCTATAGACAAGATTGTCTTACAGTTGTAACATATTTCCTTAACAAGATAATTATACTTTAATGGCAGAGAAAAATTAACAGCATTTTTATGTGATATCATAACACCTTTAGGTTTTCCTGTAGAACCAGATGTATAAATCATATAGCAAATATCCTCAGAAGATGTTTTAGGCATCGTATAGAGGGATATATTATGCTCTTTATTTTCCATCTCTGCATATATATTATCATCAATAATGAGTTTAGCGTCACTATCCTCAATGACGTTTTTCTTTCGTATATCTGGCCAATTTATATCCATAGGTAAAAATACTGCTCCTGCTTTAATCACGCCAAAGACGGCACAAATAAAGCTTATGCTACGTTTCATGCATATAGCAATCACGTCATTTGTAGTTATACCTTTATTTTGTAGAGCAGTTGCAATTATATCAGTTTTTTCATGCAATTGTGCATATGTAATACTCTCATCTTCACAGATTACTGCTATATCATTGTTATGACGCTGTTTTTCAAAGACTTTAAATATAGTAAGTGCATCATCAAACTCTGTTTTGGTATCGTTAAGCTTACTGTAGAGTTTTCTGCCATAGTCATAAACCATAGGTATTTCACAAATCAAAGCCGAAGGAGAATTACAGAGCCACTCTGCCATTTCAAAAATAGTCTGATGGAGCATTTCTATATCTTTTATGTCGGTAATATCGGGCAGATAATCATAGGAGATTTTTAATTCTCCTTTTTTGCACTCAGTTATATGTATGCAAAGTTCATATTCACTTGTACCGTTTGCCACCCAATCTGAATCGAAGCCTTCTAAATCCATAGGAATATAGTTGAACATAACATTATAAAGCTTATCACCTGTTCCATGAAATTTGTCAGCAATTCTTTGTATTTCGGTATAAGGAAACCTCTGATGACGAAGGAGCATAAGAGATGTCTTACCGATATTCTCACAAACCTCGGCAAAGCTTTTATCTTTTTTCAAATCCATTAACATTGGAAGCATATTTACAAAAACGCCAAAGGTATTTCTTTCCTTTGATGACATACGGTTAAAATATGGACTTCCTATTGCTAAACGTTCACTATCGGTATTCTTTGAAAAATACACACCATAGAGTGCCATCATTACTGGAACAAGACTTTGACTTGTACTTTTCATAAGTGTATGAATAACATCTTTTTCTTTTTGTGAAAGATAAAAAACATATCTGTCAGAAACTATGTTATTTCCTGCATCTTTAATCGTAAATTTGGCAGGAGTGAATTCCTTTTCCAAATATTCATTCCAAAATTTCACATTACGTTCAAAGGTTTTTCCGCTAAAAGCTTTTTGTTCTGTTTCAATAAAATCTGTGTAATCATTCATTCTTACAGACATAGGTTCACCATCTACTGCAAGAAGATAATTCCTCATAAGAAGTTTTGTTAATTCACAATAAGAATATCCGTCTGTAACCAAATGATGTGTGCAAATAGCAATTTCTACCGTATTATCGGGGAAACGGATTATTGCAAAGCGATACATTTTCTTTGTAGGCTCAAGTTTAGTTGAATATATTTCATTAAGAATCCTTTTATACTCATCGCTGTCTTTTTCCAAATCATACACAGGAATTTCTTCATATAAATATGGTTTTATATACTGTTGAGCCTCGTCTGTAAGTGCATTAACATCGGTAAGAACGAATCTAATAGCTTGTGTATGCTCGATAAAATCATTTATGACCTTAATCATAAGAGGAACATCAACAACTCCACAGTGAATAAGTTGACATACATTGTTTACGGGCTTACCTGCAAAATACTGTTCAGCCATTAAAATATTTTTCTGCGAACCGCTAAGGTTGTAAAATTTTTTTCCATTACACCTAATCCTTTCAATATAACTTGAAGTTTACTATAAAAAGCAACACTGCATATAAAGATTCAAAGGGTATTGCTTTTAATCCATGTTGCCAACCACTTGCTTTTGATGTCATATTCCATACTGCATAAGTATTTCAAGTACAGCGATGGTATTGGTTTCAATAAAAAAATGGTCTCCGAATATTTTAAATAATCGGAAGTCATTTTTTGTGTGTTCTTGCCACATACACATATCCTCAGGTGATATATCTTCATCTTGAGTTCCACATAAAGCTACTATTGGTGCAGAAATCCTTGAATCTGTATTAGGGATAAAACGTTTTATAAGCTCAAGGTCATTGCAAAATGGTTTGATACCACACTCAAAAAACTCCTCAGATTTAATTAAATCGTAAGATAGATTCCTTTTGTTAATAAGATAGTCTGTTATCTCATCATAGCTTTTGAAAAAATCTGCTGTACGATAAAAAAGTTTAGGTGGCAAACAAGCCGATAAAAACAATGTATTTGCACAGAGTCCATAGTTTTGTTCAAGAATTACTTCACAACAATATGAAACCATAGCACCCATACTATGACCAAAGATAGAAAATTCTTTTCCTACGATTATATTATTAGCTATTGTTTCAGCCAATTGTACTGCAATTTCCTCTATACTGTCAGAAGATTTTTCACCAAATCTTGCCCCATGATGAGGATAATCATAGTATATTATATTGCCATCGAGTTTATTTTTTAGCAGTCTTATGTAGGTAGCAGATGTGCCACCTGCATAAGGTACTGTTATCAAGGTGATTTTTTTTATTATCCATACTCATATAAAACTAAATTTTAATTACAAGATTATTAAATCCTAATGCTCTTGAATACTCAGAAGAATGTGACATCTGTTTGAGAATATTTATTCCACCGATTTTATATTCAATACTTTCTTCATCTTCCTTAGGTAAAAATTCTAAAGGATTAAAAGGAATACCACTATCTCTTATTCTTATTATTATCTCTTGTGCTTGAATACCCACAAAAACATCAATATTCTCATCGGATTTATTTTTGTAGCCATAGATAATAGTATTTACCACCATCTCTTCAACGGCAAGACCAGCCATATCTGACCTATTATTATCCACGCCATTTTCCCTACAAAAATTACTAATTTTTTTAGAAATTTCAACTGCATTTTCCAAGGTTGTTTTTATGGAGAAATCAAGGGTTTTGTCAGATTCGGGGTCAAGGAGCAATATTCCTTCCTTGTTAGTTCTTGCAGAAACAACCTTGCTCATTATGAAAATAAGCACTAGTGTACATATTTCAGTGCATACAAATGAAAGCCATATTCCAATGCCTCTATCGGGAATAAGAGCATTCAAGATGAAAATAAAAGGAACTATAAATACTAAACCTTCACATACGGTTATAGTTATTGCAAGTGACCTTTTTCCCGTACCTTGATAGAATGACATAAACACATATACAATAGCGAAAAAAGGAAGTGAAAGTCCAAACAAGCGAACAGCCATTACAGAGATTGCCATAAGTTCTTCTGTTTCAACGTTAAAAAGCTTTGAGATTTGTGTAGGGAAAAATTCAAAGCAGACTATCATTATTGCACCTGCAATCAAAACAATTTTCAAAGCTTTCTTTACAGCTGAAATCATTCCGTTACGGTCATTTTCGCCATAAAGGACTCCTATTATTGGAAGCATAGTCTGTGCTGTACCACCAATAAATATTGATGCGAAAGAAAGGCAGTTGTTACATATAGCTACAGCACTTGCACCGTTATCGCCCAATGTAGCAATAGCAGTTCTGTTCAATACAAGCATTTTTACGGTCATAAGTACCGAGTTTATTGCATTAGGCAATCCACACAAGAATATTTCTCCTAACTGTTTTATTCTTAATCCTTTAAAATAGAAATGAAAAAAACGTGTCTTAGATACAAAATATGGAATAGAAACAAATATTCCCACAAAATAGCCTGTCAAGGTTGCCAATGCCGCACCCTTGATTCCAAAGTTCAAAAACTTAATATAAACTATATCCGAAAGTAAATTGACTGCATTTGCAACTATAAGAATAAGTGCTGCAAGTACTGGTTTTCCATCTGTTCTTATGAAAAAAGAAAGTCCAGGAACGACAAACAGTATTATAGCTCCGTAAACCAATACACTAAGATAATCCTTAGCCAATGCACCAAGGGAACTTCCCGATGTGGTTAGTTCAACCATCTTATCCATCGCAAAGATTCCAATCACAGTAACAAGAACACCGAAAAATATGAGTGCCGAAATTGCAAGAGTAAAATAACTGTTAGCATCGTTTTTTCGTCCTGCACCAAGAGCGGTAGCTGCAAGCGTTGACCCACCCACACCAAAAACAGAATATATTGCTCCGAAAATTAGAATTATTGGCTGACAAGTATTTATTGCTCCTAATGAATCTGTACCAAGAAGATTTGAAGCGATTATACCATCAACTATTGTTCCTAGTGAAAGTGCCATACTCATTAATATAGTACTTAACAGATATTGCATAAATTTCTTTTCAATAAGTTCTCCGTTACGTGAAAACATAATATCCTCCTTTTTATAAATGTAAATGTAGCTGATTTCCATAGAATGAAAAAACAGCTACACAACGAGAAAGCATTAAATAAACATCTGCTTTTAGAATATTATATAAGCAAACTGTTTAATATCACCGTACTGAATGTAAGGAAATTTTTCACTAAATATGTTAAATAAATCCTTTACTAATGAACACATCAATCCGAACTTAGCCATAGGAAAGAATAGGTCTTTCCTATATTGTCAAGCTCCTTGATAATATTTAAAGCAATGCACGGATATCTTTCAATATATTTCCACATAACCTCTTTAGGGAAAGAAAGAATTTTTACGTCATCTGTAATAGCACGTGAAAGCGTGTAGCTTTTTACATCATCAAGAATACCAGCAACTGTAATCATCTTACCAGGACGTAGTGACATAAGAGAATTAGTCCAACCGTCCATTGATTCTCTTGCAATTTCAACGTACCCGTTCATTACAAATGATAAACGATTGGTTGATTTCTTTTCACCGACAATTATATCATCGGTTACATAAGAAGTAATTTGAGCATAGTCTGTAAGCTCTTTGATTGCAACATCATCAACACCTTTGAAGATATCCAATCCAGAAATAAAAGAAGATATTCTCTGTTTTTCTGCAGCATCTTCCTTTTCAGCCTCTGCAAATACCGATATATTAGGGCATTCTATTGAACTTATAAGGAGTTCATTATTATTTTCAGCAACCTGCTCTACCACTTTCTTAAAACATTCCATAAGAATATCTATTTTAGCATCAGTAAACGTATTTCTGTTGTATGTAAAATTACATACAAATGAACCTTTTTGCATCATAAAATATACACATAGGTCAGTAGAAAGATTATCAAAGGATTCTGAACCAAGAAGAACGATTCCAGGAATTTTTGGTGCATCTGCAAACGCTCCAGCTCCAGAAAAATTATGGAAATTAAGTAGGTGGTCGAATATTTCCTCTTTTCTTCCAATAGCTTGTTGAATTTCAGTTAATGAACAATGAGAATATTGGAGAGATTGTGCAAACTGCTTTTGAACAGATTTACAAAGTTCAGAAAATGTCATATCACCATCATGCTTTATGCGAACAGGGACAGCATTTACCATTCCTCCAGTAATCATATCGCTGTTTTTAACTTCTGCATTTCTACCAGAAGTAATTGCACCGAATGTAACATCTGAGGTATCATAAAGTTTTCCAAGCATAACACCCCATGCAGTCTGCATAATATTGTTAATAGTTGCCTTATAACAACCCTGCATTTTACGAATCTTTTTGTTAGTTTCTTTATCAAAAGAAAGACTCTTTGTAGACATATCAAACTCCATGTTGCTCTTCACATAACCAGGAGCAACTGTAAGAGAAGGCATATCTTTCAATAAATCCTTCCAGTAGTCAAATTCTTTAGTTCTGTCAAGATTTTCAAGCCATTGAGCATATTCTCCAAAAGAGATTCCTTCAAGCTCCTCAATCTTAATACCCTCAGATTCTAATGCATAGTCAACAAACAGTTCTTTCAATAGTATTCCAGTGCTTGCACCATCGTTGTTTATATGAGGTTGAGATATAAGAATAGCATATGTATCCTCATCGCAAGTTTTATATATAGCTATACGAAGAAGCTGGTCATTTTCAAGGTCAAATCCACGTCTTCTGTCAGCGTCCATAATGCGTTTAAGAGCATCATCAAGTTCTTCATTAGATGTAGATGAAATATCATAGAACTTTAATTCAGCACGTCTGTTTTTTAAAACTACCTGATAAGGCTTTTCAAGACCTTCATATGCAAATGCCGTACGAAGATTATCTCGCTTTTCACAGACCTCATCAACCTTTTGACGAAGCGTTGAAGGTTTAATTTTTATAACCGCCTTAAAAAGAGCTTGTGTAAAAAAGCAGAAGTTACAGTTTTAGCCTGTGAAAACATCCATTCTTGACCAGGTGCAAGATTATATATATCATCAATCTCTATTCCATACTTACCGATAATAGTATCCAAAGCTTCTTCAGTAAGATTATTTGCGGTAAATTCAGATGGCTTGCGTATACTCTTGACCTTTTGCTTTTCAGATTTTTTGATAGGCTTTACTGTCTGCGATGGCTTTGTTGCCTTTGTTACAGACTGCACTGGCATAACTTCATTATTCATCTTAGGAGTACATAACTGATTAGGATATGCAACAGACTGTTGAGGATTTATAACTTGCTGCATAGCCCACTGCCCCATGCCTTGAGGCATGAGGCTGTACAGCATTGCAGTAGGTATTAATCCCATATAAGGATTAAATAAATACATAGATTACTTACCTGCTTCCATCTTACTTACTATACCATTAAATGTAGGATTCTTAAAGATATCTTGCATCTTAATTCTGTATCCGTTTTCAGCTGTTCTTGTTACTATCTGCATAACCTTAAAGGAATCAAGACCCTTTTCAAAAAGGTTATCATCAGCACCTATGTTCTGAGGGAATATGGTAGAGAATACAGTTTTAAGAGCTTCCTCTGGAGATTTTGTAGGTGCAGAAATATGAGGTTCTTGAATGTTAATAACATTAGGATTCTCAACGGGCTTATCTATCTCATAGACATCAGGTTTCTGCTGAGGAGCAGGCATCATACCAGGAAAGCAAAGCTGATTCTGTGCTGCTGCCATCTGTTGAGGTGTGCAGAGTTGTTTCTGTGCCATCTGTGCTACTGTGCAGAGTTGACTCATCTGTGCTGCTGCTATTTGCTCAGGTGTGCAGAGTTGTCCCATTTGTGCTGCTGCCATCTGCTGAGGTGTGCAAAGTTGTCCCATCTGTGCTGCTGCCATCTGCTGAGGTGTGCAGAGTTGTCCTTGTGATTGTGCTGCTGCCATCTGCTCAGGTGTGCAAAGCTGTCCTTGTGATTGTGCTGCTGCTATCTGTTCTGGTGTGCAGAGCTGTCCTTGTGATTGTGCTGCTGCCATCTGCTCAGGTGTGCAGAGCTGTCCTTGTGATTGTGCTGCTGCTATCTGTTCTGGTGTACAGAGTTGTCCTTGTGATTGTGCAGGCTGAGGTGTAGTTGAAGTTGCAGATGTCTTGCCTGCCATTTCTTTAGTAACAATTGCCTCAGGAACATACATAGGCTTTGTTTCCTCAAGATATTTGCTGAGTTCACCAAATGTAGGCTCTGTAAACACCTTCATCATTTCAAGCTTTATACCTTTTTGAAGAAGCCATGTAACGATTTGAACGCCCTTTATTGAATCACCACCGATTTCAAAGAAATCGTCATCATCATTTACCTCTTCAACTCCGAAAACTTCTTTCCAAGCCTGTTTAAATAGCTCCTTCATCTGCTCATTGTTCATTATAAAATTCCTCCTTAAATAGATTAATTTGCTCAACAAAACCGTAGTTTTGAAAAGATTTTACCAATAACTGCTACTGCAAAGATATCAAATCTTCAATATTTCCATATGTTGAATCTTGTCAGTAGCAGAGCATACGGCAACATATTGTTCTGGTAGAACAAATTCTGTAAACACAGCGTTCTCATATACCGTATGATTAATTTCATTCCATGCAAAAGGATTCCCACTTCTTGCATCATAGATTGATGTTGTATAATCATCATCAAACTTAACTGAAAAAGAGTTAAAAGGGAAAAACATACCCATTCCTATTTTTTTACAAAACTTTCTTTCAAAGTCCATAATCTAAAGAAGTCACTGCGTATGTTTTGAGAATTTTGAAGCATCTTATATTCATAATTCGTAAAGCACTTTTCAGCGACTGTCAAATCAGCGTCACTCAAGAATTCCGTATCAATGCCTACTTCTGCATCACTCACAGCACACACAACATAATCCCCACTATGAGAGAGATTAAAATGCAAATCAGAATTTTTCAGATATTCTTTGCCATACTCATTTTTGCTCAATGTGAAATCAGAAATTCCATTCTTGATAAGAATACGATAGAGTAGTATTCCTGCACCTATACATAATCGCTTATCTTTTATATGTAAATAACGAGAGGCTTTTTCTCTTCGTTCCTGCCATGGAAGTAATGATGCAATCTCTACCAATTTAGATTCATCAATGGTTGATACATTTAAAGCGTAGCATTTTGTCATCTTATTCAATTGCTAATAAATCAATAAAGCCTGTAACGTCAAAAACATTCATTACAGAATCATTGACATTTCTAATAACCATAGAACCCTGCTTGTTCATAATCTTCTGTGCCGAAAGTAATACTCTTAGTCCAGCAGATGAAACATACTCTAAAGCACTAAAGTCAAAACTAAGTTCTGTTATTCCACTAATATTTTCCTTAAGCTTACTTTCAAGTTCAGGAGCTGTAATGGTATCAAGTCTGCCTTTAACTTCAACATTTAGTTTTCTGCCGTCACTATGAACCTTAATATCCATGCTTGTTAAACATTCCTTTCTGCATTATTTATTGTGTCACGCCGACCAAATACCGATTTTTTCTCCACCACCACTTATTTTAGGAAATTATTCCACCATATGTAGAAGTAGAGGAATTTTTGTTGATTGTGTTAAAAAATACTCCCCAAAAAGCTGTCGATATTGGTGAAAGTTACACCCTATAAATACTTTATCATAATTTAGTTATTTTTACAACTACCCTAAACGGGTAGTATTTTGTCATTTTAACACCTTTTTTAAGTTTTTTTAGTAAGAAGTCCACACCTTTGTAGGTAGGGACGAATTGAATTTCTGTTACATACAAAAAAATCCCACCGCTTTAGACGATAGGATAATGTCACTAAAAAGTATTACTAATTAATCTAAATCTATTTTTTTGCCAATCTAATAATATCCCTTCTGTTTTTTACACCAAGCTTTAGGATAATATTTTTCATATGAAACTTAACAGTATTTTCAGAAATATACATAGATACTGCTATTTCTTTATTGGTTCTGTTATCAATAACCATGCGAAGAACTGCTTTTTCTTTTTTGGTTAGATTAATTTTCTGTTTTTCTATGTTGAAATATTTAGGATAGTATTCACCCATAGTTCTTGAAAGTGCCATAATCTTTTTAATGAAAATATCATCAGTGCATTTTTTATATACACTATATTCACTCAATAGACTGTACATAATCTTTCCCTCGTTAGCAACCAAACGATAAAGTTTGTTCTTTTTTATATAATCATAAAACGAGTCCACATAAGCGAAAGCCTTTTCATTTTCGTTGTTAGCATATGCATTTATTGCACATAAAATATCAAGTTCTGCAATATCAGTTTTTCTAGAAGCCATTTCAAGTGGTTGTCGCATCAAACTTGCAAGAGAAACACCCGCACAATAATTTCCTTGTCTGATGTAAATGCGAAGCTTAACGAAATAGCAGAAAATATCAAGTAGACAAATTCCTTCATACTCGTTAATAGTACACTCTTTTAGCCACGTATCGGCAACATCATTGTGACCTAGATACATTTCCACAAGTACATTTATAGCACTAAATTTATCTTTCAACTTATAATTTTCTGATTTTTTAATAACAGGTTCAACTGCATTAAGAAGTTGATTTAAAGCCTGTCTTTCATTTTTTGAAATAAATACAAAGGTTTTCACAAACACCGAAAAGAATGAAAGTGTTTCATAGCCTTGTCTGTCAAACTTTGGAACATACTCGCAAATACATGATATAGACTTAAAACACTTATCCTCAATGTAATACAATTCCGACATAAGTGTATCATACATACTTTTACCCATATTGCCATATACAATTTTAAACAGTTGCTTTGTCTGATTCTTATATCGTTTTATCCAACGTTTCAAACCTACATAATCTGCTAAACCGTTCAACACACCTGGCATAACTCCGCCAATAGGAAGATTTATTTTAATTTGACTGCATTTAAGAATATCTATTGAAGTCCTGAGAAGTTTTCTGTACCCCCCGATTTTTTTCCCATTATTGCCTAAAAGAAGAAGTGATGCCTTAATTTCAAAAGATTTGTCCGAAAAAGACAATTCCATATCCGACTTATCTGCAATACCGTTATATCTTTTATATAATGCCATCACATACTTGTATCTGTCATCATTGTTATATAAACCATTGCTGAATAGTTTTTTATACTTGTCAAAAGCAATTATATCCTCTAATATTTGGAAATCAGAGAAATAGTTTAGAACCGCCTCACAACAAATGATATTATTAGATGAGTACTTCTGTAAATATTCATTTAATTCTGAAAGCGTTCCTATTTTTGATATATCATTTTGCATAGAAATTCTCCCCCATAAAGATATTCACCTTGCTTATAATACCGACAGTCTTTTATACATAGTTTGAACAGTTATTAATGTAAATATCAAAGGTACTTTTTTATACTAAAGATATTCTTTTCATCTTTGTAGTCATATGACACATAATCCATACTTTTTTTAACCATATAGATACCCAACCCACCGATACTTCTTTCTTCAGCTGAAAGAGTTATATCGGGGTCTTCTTTCTCCAATGGATTATAAGGAATACCACTGTCTGTAAAGGATATCGTTACGCTTTTAGGATTCACTTCCGATGATATCTCAATAGTAACATTTCCCTTGTTTCCATTATAGGCATAACTTACAATGTTTACATATATTTCCTCAACGGCAACATCAATCTGATATTGCACTTTAATCTCACAGTTCAAAGATTCAAGCTCATAGTCAATAAATTTCAGCACTTGAGTCAAGCCTGTGGTAGTTGCTTCAATGGTAAAGCTTTTCATTAACAAATACCGTCCTTTCCGTAGTAATTAAGACATAACATTGTAATATCATCAAACTGTGGTGCATCTCCAACAAAGGCATCTATTTCCTGCTTAACTATTTCCAAAAGATGTTCAGGTGTAGCATTTAAGTCTTTATTAAGTGCATCAAGCATTCTGTCTGTACCGAAGAGTTCATCATTTACATTAGTAGCTTCTGCAACGCCATCGGTATAAACAAATATACGGTCACCAGAATGTATTTCAAATTCATACTGTTTAAAACGCATATTTTCCATTGTTGCCAATGCGGGAGAATGTTTTTGCTTGTAAAGTTCAAAAGTACCCCCTGCTCTGCATATAGCAGGATATTCATGTCCCGCATTTGATGCAACACATTTTCCAGTTGAAATTTCAATTATTGCGAGCCAAGTAGTAACAAACATTTCTGCTTTATTGCCATCACATAATTGATTATTAACATATTCAAATATTTCAGCAGGAGTACCACCAACCATAGTACGATTTTTTATGAGTGTTTTTGCAATAACCATAAACAACGCTGCAGGAACACCTTTTCCTGAAACATCAGCCATTACAAGTGCAAGATGGTCATCATCTACAAGGAAAAAGTCATAGAAATCACCGCCTACTTCCTTGGCAGCATTCATAGTTGCATATATATCAAACTCATATCTATTGGGAAAGGCAGGAAAGATACTAGGAAGCATATCTGCTTGAATCTGAGTAGCTATATTAAGCTCTGCAACTATACGTTCTTTTTCGCCTGTTATTCTCTTAATGTTATCAATGTATTCATTTATACCATGTTCCATTTTAAGGATACTTTCGCTTAGAAGTTGAATTTCATCATTGGATTTAATTTTAGAAAGTTTCTCTGATATAAGGTTATTATTTTCCGTAAACTTCTCTGCTTCGTTTGCAACTAATTCCACAGGCTTAATTATCAACTTGATAAGATACATTCTAAATAAAACAATTGCAACTATAGAAAAGATTATTACTATTATTACAACTTGTAATATGTAACTTCTTATATTCTCCTGAAGTGTTGACATAGGAATTTCAACAACTACAAAAACAGCCGTTTGATTATCAATGGTTACAGGAGATACAGCAGTTATATTATATCCAAACGAGCCACTTGAAATATAAAATTCTTTTGAAGGTTGTCCCGTCTGAATAGAGTTAAGCGTTCTTTCACGATATTCTGCAAGGATAGCACCACTATCGCCTAAAACAAAAGACTGTTCATTGTCACAATAACAGTCAACTATATAATAAAGAGGATTCCAAAGGTAGTTATCATAATCGGACTGATTGAAATTTTTCAGTACATCTTCATCTAACACACATATGTTAATATCATTAGCCCCTACATTTTTTCGGAGCGTTTCTATAAGACTTAATTTATTCTTGTAGCTGTCCGAATTTATTACTTCATTAAGTTCATTCGATACATCTTCACCATTGTTATATCTTGTAGTCAAATCAGCATATTTAAGAAGTTCTTCATCTGTATAAAAATCTCTAACCATTCCTGCTATCTGATAAGCAGTATCATTATAGTATTGCTTTATGGAGTTGTCATAATTGCATATACCAAGCACCAACAACGAAATTGAAAGTACAGCACCAAAAATAAGAAGGCTTATTGAAAACTTACTGCCGATTCCAAATTTTACTCTATTTTTATTCATTTACGCTCACACCTTTCATAAACATTTGAGTCTGCTGTTCCGATAAAAAATGTATAGGTTTATTGTGCCTATGATTTGAAAACACCTTTTTATCTGAAGGTTATAGTCATTTTCTGTCAGAATTATTGCTTTCAACGGAAGAACAGAACCAAGAATTCTAAGGTCATTGTAATCAAGATTTATTTCACAAAGTAATCTGTCTAGCAGATTTGAAACTTTCTTTTCCTCTTGTAGATGTGGCTTTGTACGAAATGAAATAAATGCTATATATCTTCCCTTGTGTTCTTCCATAATAGTACCAAAACAGTATGATATTAACTCAGAAAAATTTACAGATAACTTTTTTATAATATATTCTATATGAGAAGAATTTGTCTTTTCACCTGCAATATTAAGATTATGATTCTTTCTTCGCACAAATTCATATAAAGGAAGTTTACCACTCATATCTGTAATACGTAATATATCGCCCGTTTTATATCTGTACAATCCAGAAAAATTTGTTACTACAAGTTCATAAGTCTTACCTACATCAAGTTCATGAGATTGTAATACAACATCTGTACTTTCATTAGGGCAATCACAATCATACTCGATAAACTCATAAAACCCATTTGATTTTATAAGCTCATATGCAAAGCTATCCGTAGTAACAGCATTTCCGCTGTAACATTCAGATGAACAGAAACTGAAATAATATTTTTTCACATTTCCAACAAAGCTACTAAGCAATCGGTTTTCTGAGAGAGAATCCTTGTAACCTATACCACTTATAAAGGATAGATTTTTCCAAAGTCTTGGAGCTATATTCTCAAAACCTTTTTTACATTGTTCATAAACATAGTCAAGACGTTGAAAACTAACAGGCATATTGAGTAACTTTTTCTTCATTCTTTCAGAGATATTTATATTATCAGGAATACTACCTCTACGGATATCCGATATTATTCTTTCCCAACTATCGCTTAAATACCCGAAGAATAATAGAATATCATACTGAAATATTCCTTCAATTGAGATGATATCCTTAGTTAGTATAGCAGACCATACCTTAGCATAAAGAAAATCGAGAGATTTTTTGTCGAACAGCAGTTCTTTTCCACCTACTATATTATCAACTGAAATATACCCATTTAAATAAAGAAAACGATAGTATGCCTCAGAAAGGAGCATATATTTTTCTGCAGGTTCATCAAGGTCGGTGCGAAATGTATTAACAAGAAATCTGCTTCCTTGCTTTGCACGTTTCTTTGCTGACTCATAAAGATTCATAACACCTTTTTCAATCTGACAACCATATAAATTAATTGCCTTTTCTGTTAATGGAATTGTTTTTTGAAAACCCTCTGTACCAGATGATTTACAAAAACAATAAACAGAATAGGCAGTTAAAGGATTTGTTCCTTTTTCTGTCATCTCATCGATATAACTTCTGTAATCGGAATAATCGGAAAGGGGAACATATTTTACATAATCTGCATAGCTTTTGATTTTATCAAAATTATGATTTTTTCCAAACTCTGTTTTCATATTATCGGAAATTATAATTTTAAGATTATTGGTTATGTCTGAAATCTCATTCATTAATATACACTCCTCACACTTCTTTATCAAAAAAGAACGTTTGTAACATTCATACCAATAACATAACTGAACTTTACGTTGCTTGCAATCTTTGAAAGCATAGCAACGCCCATCATCTCATCATTATCAAGACTTTGAGAAAATGGATTATATTCCTTACCAGAGTAACGAATTCTCAATACTTTTTCATTAGGTAGAGCAATTACTCTCAAATCAGCACTTTCAAGAGAATTATCATTAGTTGCAATAATCACCAATATTTCTTCTATCGCCAACTGGATATACATAGTAATCTTTTTATCAAAGCCGTTATCTTTACAGAAGTTTTGTATTTGGTCGCTTGCATTACATATTTCTTCAGAAGAAAGTCCCGTAGTAAAATCAAGTACAAGATTTTCTTTTTCCATTCTTTCATCTAAAAGCAAAGGAAATGATAAAGGTGTATCTGTTTTGTTTTTCTTATAGTATAGTACAAGAATAATCTCGCAAACAACGGTAAGAATTGCTGATATAGGAAGAAACAACCAAAGATAAAGATTATTTTCTGCACAAAACAATATGCTTAAAATAGGAAGTATTAGTTTTCTCAATGCAACCATTACATTTGATAAAGCTATTTTTTCAGTACAATTAAAAAATCCGATGAGTATACTTCCTATACTGTCGAAAATTGCATATATGCCCAAACATAATATAGGCAACATAATACTATATTCAAAACTGAAAAGCATTTCAATAAACTCATGAAAGATAATAATAGCTAAGCAGAATACAGTAGATAAAAGAATTCCGTAACGAACTTCTAACTTTGTAATAATACTAAGACTTTTGTTTTCCTTTGAGATATAATACACACCTATAAGTGGAGATGCTGCACTCGGAACACCCGATGTTACAGTAATAGAAAGTTCTGATAGTGTATTAAGAACAGACCATACAGCAATATATCCCGTACCACCTACTTCTGTAATGATTATATTTAAAAACAATAGCTTTAACGTATCTGCAAGATTACCCATTGCTGTAGGACTTCCCGTACGTAATATTGAAATAATATCATTTTTACGGAGCTTGCTAAATCCGAACTTAAAATCAGAATTACATATTTCCAACTTTATAAAGCTATAAACACAAGCTATCAAAGTAGATAGCAGACTTGCCGTAGCAGCTCCATATGTATCAAGATTAAGGATATAAATAAATAGCAGGTCAAATAGAACATCACAGCCTATCATTATAACCATCATTATCGATATATCACGTGTTTTTCCCTCAAGAGGAAGATAATAGATTGGAAAATATGATATCAACAACGGAATACACCCAAATATTGTTATAAGAATATATCCGTAAACAAGTTCTGTAAGTTCTGTATCATTGCCTGCCAAAAAGGTTGAAATAGGTCGGCATAATATTAATCCTGCTATCGTCAGAACCACACCTGCCAAAACACAAAGAGTTATTCCGTATCGACAATATTCTTTAGCTTTCACATTATTCTCTCTTCCAAGCTCATTTGCTGAAAGAATAGATGCTCCACTGCCAACAAGAGAACCAAAGGTACACATAATAAGATAAATTGGCATACTCAAATTTACCGCCGAAAGACCAGATTGCCCAAGTTTTTGTGAAACAAAAATACTATCAATCAATGTATTAATAATACCGCCAAGTATAGAAAACATAACAGGGAAAAGAGTCTTTTTATATTCTCTTTTCAATAACTTATTATTTAAGGTCATAGCCAAGTTGTTACCTTTCGATTATTTTTAAATACCTCATCAAGTATTTTTTTTGTATCTTTTCCGAAAAGTGGGCCACAAGTCGCTTGAATATCATTTATTCCACCCAAGGATAAATTTGCCTCTATTAGTACAGCTTCACCTTTTTCATCAATAGCCACGTCCCAAGAGATAAGTCTAAAATGTCCCATAAAACCATGTGCTTTCTTACAAAGCTGTAAAGCTTTCCCAAAATGAGGAATTTTCTTATCTTCAAATCTGTAACCAAGCTCAGGGTGTATCTCAATAGATGTACCATTATCTAGAAGTCCTCGTTTTTTCAAAGTACCATCACTATTTATTCCACAATATATTCCCCCTTGACAGCCATTATCAAGACGTCTGCCACCAGTTCCGATTTTTATAGCCGCCGCATACACCTTGACCTTTTCCTCGGTCATAAGAGTAACTATACGCATGGTATTAACTGAAGATGAATGTAGTTCCGATAGCATAGGGTGTTGCTTTACAGAACGCTGTATTACAACATCGCAAGAAATATCCTTGATAAGTGTTTTAAACTTTCTACATATATCACCAGTTAAAAAATACACTCCGAAACCACCCTCTGAATTGACAGCTTTCTTTACTACAACTTCTTCCTCGATTTTAAGTAAATCAAGCACAGAATTTTTTGATATTGGAGAAAGATTACCATTCAACCAAGTTTGTCCTATACGCATACAAACAAGTTCAGGCTGTTTAATACCAGAAAATAATTTGTAGTAGTAGCATTTATTGTCTAAAAATCGAGCTTCATCTCTGTTACAAAAATATCTATCAATGAAGTTAAAAAATAGTTCCTCGGAAATGTATTCGGGATAAAAATGCCCACCAGATATGTGAGTATAATATCTGTGACTTCTGTCATTCATAAAACGCACATAAGGACGATAAAACATCTTTATTGCCTGTTTTTGCTCAAGTGAAAGCTGAGGTATATTTTTTAAAGAAGGAGTTACAATACATCGGTCAAGCCTTGTAAGTGCAAAATTGCCTAATGTGTTAAGGTCAATATCACCCTCGATATAATTTCCTGTAACTATACATTTAATATTATCTGCCACTATTTTTAAAACGTCCTTTATGTAATCGACAGACATAATTATCATCATCTTCCTAATAGTAAATTTTTAATTATATAGCAACAATATGATTTAACAATCATAAATCAGCACATTGATTATATCATATTTTGCAGGAAATGTCAATAATTATCTAATTTCAACAAAAAAGGCTGTAAGTATAAACTTACAGCCTTAAACAGCTCCCCAAGTTGGACTCGAACCAACGACCCTGCGGTTAACAGCCGCATGCTCTACCGACTGAGCTATTGAGGAATATAAATGTCGGCATCGATTTATCTTTCCAGGTCGTCGCCAACCAAGTATTTTCAACGTTACAGAGCTTAACTTCCGTGTTCGGAATGGGAACGGGTGTTTCCTCTGCACAATTAACACCGACTTTTAATGTTCTTTAAGAACACCTTGAAAATTGAATAAATCACAAAAGTAGCAATCAATGATAACTCTCAAAACACCGATTTTCTAGGAAAAACGGACGACCTATTAGTACTCGCTAGCTTAATGCATCACTGCACTTACACTTTGAGCCTATCAACCTTGTAGTCTTCAAGGGGTCTTAACAGATATCTTATCTTGAGGTCGGCTTCACGCTTAGATGCCTTCAGCGTTTATCCGTTCCACACTTAGTTGCCCAGCTGTGCCACTGGCGTGACAACTGGTGCGCCAGAGGTGTGTCCATTCCGGTCCTCTCGTACTAGGAACAGCTCCTCTCAAATATCTTACGCCCACGACAGATAGGGACCGAACTGTCTCACGACGTTCTGAACCCAGCTCGCGTACCGCTTTAATTGGCGAACAGCCAAACCCTTGGGACCGAATTCAGCCCCAGGATGCGATGAGCCGACATCGAGGTGCCAAACCTCCCCGTCGATGTGGACTCTTGGGGGAGATCAGCCTGTTATCCCCAGGGTAGCTTTTATCCGTTGAGCGACGGCAATTCCACTCTCATACCGCCGGATCACTAACTCCAACTTTCGTTACTGCTCGAACCGTCATTCTCGCAGTTAGGCTCGCTTTTGCGTTTACACTCAAGAGCATGGTTTCCGTCCATGCTGAGCGAACCTTTGAGCGCCTCCGTTACCTTTTAGGAGGCGACCGCCCCAGTCAAACTGCCCACCTAACAATGTCCCCTAACCAGTTTCATGGCTACAGGTTAGAATTCCAGCACCTCAAGAGTGGTATCCCAACAGTGACTCCGCACGAGCTGACGCCCGTGTTTCCCAGTCTCCCACCTATCCTGTACATGAAATACCGAAATTCAATATTAAGCTACAGTGAAGCTCCATGGGGTCTTTCCGTCTAGTCGCGGGTAACCGGCATCTTCACCGGTACTACAATTTCGCCGGGCGGGCTGTTGAGACAGTGTCCAAATCGTTACACCATTCGTGCGGGTCAGAACTTACCTGACAAGGAATTTCGCTACCTTAGGACCGTTATAGTTACGGCCGCCGTTTACTGGGGCTTCAATTCAATGCTTTCACATCTCCTCTTAACCTTCCAGCACCGGGCAGGTGTCACCCCATATACGTCATCTTTCGATTTAGCATAGAGCTGTGTTTTTGCTAAACAGTCGCTTGGACCTATTCTCTGCGGCTCAATCTCTTGAGCACCCCTTCTCCCTAAGTTACGGGGTCAACTTGCCGAGTTCCTTAACAACCCTTCTCCCGTTGGCCTTAGAATCCTCTTCCTATCTACCTGTGTCGGTTTGCGGTACGGGCTCCTCAGATATTCACACGACTTTTCTCGCCTTCCTCCACGGTTACTTCACGCCTAATGCGTTCCCTTACGACCAGATACCAACTACTGGATAACCGCTTCAAAAGTGTCCTCGTGCTTAAATCTTTTGGAGGCTACGGAATTTCTACCGTATGTGCATCGGCTACGCCTTTCGGCCTCGCCTTAGCTCCCGGCTAACTAGGAGCGGACGAACCTTCCTCCTAAAACCTTAGATTTTCGGCCATTATGATTCTCACATAATTCTCGCTACTCATTCCGGCATTCTCACTCATGTGAAATCCACCACCGCTTTCGCTATGACTTCTACTCTCACATGACGCTCCCCTACCCCTGATGGCTGAGCCATCAAGCCTAAGCTTCGGTATGGATTTTAGCCCCGTTGAATTTTCGGCGCAGAGTCACTCGACCAGTGAGCTATTACGCACTCTTTTAATGAGTGGCTGCTTCTAAGCCAACATCCTGGTTGTCTGTGCAACTCCACATCCTTTTCCACTTAAATCCATTTTGGGACCTTAGCTGTAGGTCTGGGCTGTTTCCCTTTTGACCGTGAGACTTATCTCACACAGTCTGACTGCTGAAAATCGATTTATCGGCATTCTTAGTTTGATAAGGTTCAGTAACCTCTCGGCCCCTAGCCTATTCAGTGCTTTACCTCCGTAAATCTTTTCCAACGCTAGCCCTAAAGCTATTTCGGGGAGAACCAGCTATATCCGAGTTCGATTGGAATTTCTCCGCTAGCCACACCTCATCCGCCGCCTTTTCAACGGAGGTCGGTTCGACCCTCCATGGAGTTTTACCTCCACTTCAGTCTGGACATGGCTAGGTCACTCGGTTTCGGGTCTATCGCACGCAACTGAACGCCCTATTAAGACTCGCTCTCGCTACGGCTCCACTCCTTAAGAGCTTAACCTTGCTACGTACGATAACTCGCCGGACCATTCTACAAAAGGTACCATATCACACTTTGACGTGCTCTATGTACTTGTAAGCACAGGGTTTCAGGTTCTTTTTCACTCCCCTCCCGGGGTACTTTTCACCTTTCCTTCACAGTACTATTCGCTATCGGTCATTGGGGAATATTTAGGCTTGGAGGGTGGTCCCCCCATCTTCCCACGGGATTCCTCGTGTCCCGCGGTACTCTGGATACTGCTCGTCAAAATCCGTTGTCACTTACACGACTTTCACGTTCTTCGGTGTGACTTTCCAGCCACTTCAATTAACAGATTTTGTACTAAATGCAGTCCAAAACCCCAAAATCGTTTCCGATTTTGGTTTGGCCTCTTTCGTTTTCGCTCGCCACTACTCACAAAATCTCATTTGATTTCTCTTCCTCGCCCTACTTAGATGTTTCAGTTCAGGCGGTTCCCTCCACGTAGCTATGTATTCACTACGTAGTGCATGGATATTAACCATGCGGATTGCTCCATTCGGAAATCTAGGGGTCAAAGTTTGCTTACAACTAACCCTAGCTTATCGCAGTTAACCACGTCCTTCTTCGGTTCCCAATGCCAAGGCATTCACCCTGCGCTCTTAATAGTTTCACCTTTCTATCAGTGTCCTTATATGAGTTCTCATTGATTATTTTTGAAAATTGTAGTAAAATCTTTTTACACCCGACTTACCTTTATATTAAGTTTGTCGTTTAAAATATTTTACAATTTCCTCATTGCTTTACTTTTGCTTTATTCAATTTTCAAGATGCTCTCTCTGTCCCTCGATTAGAAACAGATTTCAGCAAACATATCTAAATGTTCACTCAAATGTACTTCCAATCCGTAACACATATTATATCATACTTTTCTCACTTTGTCAAGAGTTTTTTTAGTGGGCACAAGTGGACTCGAACCACCGACCTCACGCTTATCAGGCGTGCGCTCTAACCACCTGAGCTATGCGCCCTCTTTATGGAGATGACGAGAATCGAACTCGTGACCCCCTGCTTGCAAGGCAGGTGCTCTCCCATCTGAGCTACACCCCCGTGTATTACTCTTCACTTTACGATATCTTCAAAATTGAATATACACTTTTACAAAACTCTTACTAAAGAACTTTATGGGATTTTATCCCTCGTTCTCCTTAGAAAGGAGGTGATCCAGCCGCACCTTCCGATACGGCTACCTTGTTACGACTTCACCCCAGTCATCAATCCCACCTTCGACGACGTCCTCTTACGTTAGACTATCGGCTTCGGGTGTTACCGACTCCCATGGTGTGACGGGCGGTGTGTACAAGGCCCGGGAACGTATTCACCGCAGTATGCTGACCTGCGATTACTAGCAATTCCGACTTCATGTAGGCGAGTTGCAGCCTACAATCTGAACTGAGACAATTTTTTGGGATTTGCTCTGTGTCGCCACATGGCTTCCCTCTGTTTCATTGCCATTGTAGTACGTGTGTAGCCCAGGTCATAAGGGGCATGATGATTTGACGTCGTCCCCACCTTCCTCCGTTTTATCAACGGCAGTCCTGCTAGAGTGCTCTTGCGTAGCAACTAACAGTAAGGGTTGCGCTCGTTGCGGGACTTAACCCAACATCTCACGACACGAGCTGACGACAACCATGCACCACCTGTCTTCGTGTCCCGTAGGAAATACCTATCTCTAGGTACGTCACTCGATGTCAAGACCTGGTAAGGTTCTTCGCGTTGCTTCGAATTAAACCACATACTCCACTGCTTGTGCGGGCCCCCGTCAATTCCTTTGAGTTTCAACCTTGCGGTCGTACTCCCCAGGTGGATTACTTATTGTGTTAACTCCGGCACGGAAGGTTCAATCCCCCACACCTAGTAATCATCGTTTACGGCGTGGACTACCAGGGTATCTAATCCTGTTTGCTCCCCACGCTTTCGAGCCTCAGCGTCAGTAAAAGCCCAGTAAACCGCCTTCGCCACTGATGTTCCTCCTAATATCTACGCATTTCACCGCTACACTAGGAATTCCGTTTACCTCTACTCCACTCAAGAACAGCAGTTTCAAGTGCAGTTTAGGGGTTGAGCCCCTAAATTTCACACCTGACTTGCCGTCCCGCCTACACTCCCTTTACACCCAGTAATTCCGGACAACGCTTGCTCCCTACGTATTACCGCGGCTGCTGGCACGTAGTTAGCCGGAGCTTCCTCCTAAAGTACCGTCATTATCGTCCTTTAAGACAGGAGTTTACAATCCGAAAACCTTCTTCCTCCACGCGGCATCGCTGCATCAGAGTTCCCTCCATTGTGCAATATCCCCCACTGCTGCCTCCCGTAGGAGTCTGGGCCGTGTCTCAGTCCCAATGTGGCCGTTCAACCTCTCAGTCCGGCTACTGATCGTCGACTTGGTGAGCCGTTACCTCACCAACTATCTAATCAGATGCGAGTTCATCTCTAGGCGAATTTCTTTGATATCAATACCATGCGATTTCAATATATTATCGGGCATTACCATTCGTTTCCAAAAGCTATTCCCGTCCTAAAGGCAGATTACTCACACGTTACTCACCCGTCCGCCACTGTTTGAAGTAACAAGTTACTTCGCACCGTTCGACTTGCATGTGTTAGGCGTGCCGCCAGCGTTCGTCCTGAGCCAGGATCAAACTCTTTAAAAAAGTTGTATAATAAACATCTTGCGATGCATAATTATCTTTAGCTCATTACGATTGCTCGCAAATTACTTTGTACAAATTTATAGTCTTTGCTTGACTTCTTAAAATTTCCTTTTACAAGGAATCTTAAGGGTTCTGTACTTGCTGTGTATATTCAATTTTCAAGATACCGTACATTAGATATTTAATCTCGCACCTCAACAGTGCTTAATTATTATATCACATATTTTTTTACTTTGTCAAGCCTTTTTTTAGATTTTTTTTAAAATCTTTTTTAACTTGATTTCTCATTCCGTGATGATTTTCTCACGCAACTATTTAAGTATATCACATTATTTGTGGTTTGTCAAGAACTTTTTTAAAAAATTCTCAAAAAATTTTTTTTGAGGTATATCTTGTGGGTTTTAATTCGTTCCACTCGCTTCCTCATCAAGCGACTTTATTAGTATATCACGATTTTTATAAAATGTCAAACCAAAATTTTAAGATATTTTCATGACTTTTTTGTGAAATATGACTAAAAAATCGGAACGCCAAGCGTTCCGATTAACTATCAATTAAAACTAATCAGCCATAAGCTTAACCATAACGGCTTTTTGAGCGTGTAGACGATTCTCAGCCTCTTCAAAGATTTCTTTAGCATGAGCTTCAAAGACATCAGCAGTAATTTCTTCACCTCTGTGAGCAGGTAGACAGTGCATAACAAGGCATTCTGGATTGGTAAGAGCCATAACCTCATCATTAATTTGATAACCAGCGAACGCAACCTTACGCTTTTCAGCCTCACCCTCTTGACCCATAGATGCCCAAACATCAGTTAATACAATATCAGCATCTTTGCAAGCCTCAAGAGGTTTGTCAGTCATAAAGAACTTGTTATCGAAGTCTTTAGTAAAGTCAAGAACCTGCTTATCGGGTTGATAGTCATTAGGGCAAGCAATAGAAACGTCCATACCAACTTTTAAACCGCCAACTATTAAAGAGTTAGCCATATTATTACCATCACCTATATAGCACATTTTAAGGCCATCAAAAGAGCCTTTAAACTCACGAATAGTCATTAAATCGGCAAGAACTTGACAAGGGTGACAGAAGTCAGTTAAACCATTAATAATAGGTATAGAACCATATTCTGCAAGAGCTTCAACTTCAGACTGTTCAAAGGTTCTAATCATAATACCGCTTAAGTAACGAGAAAGCACTCTAGCAGTATCTTGAACAGGTTCACCTCTGCCAATCTGTAAATCTTTAGAAGATAGGAATAAAGGGTGACCACCTAACTGATACATACCAGTTTCAAAAGAAACTCTAGTTCTAGTAGATGCCTTTTGAAATATCATACCTAAAGTTTTACCTTTCAAGTGTTCATGTGGAATACCATTCTTCAACTCATACTTAAGTTGGTCTGCGGTATCTAATATATCCAAAATCTCATCAGTACTCAAATCGAGCATCTTTAAAAGATGTTTCATAATAAAAACCTCCAAAAAATAATATAATAACATTTATTTTAGAACGATATAACCGTTCTTATCGATTATCTTTACCATAGAAAGACATATAAATCATCTGATTAAATAGCAACATGAAGTCCTCAAAGGATTCGTCATCAATATCCATATCGAACTGTAAATCACCTTTTAAAGTTTCCATCACATTGATTTTACCTATCTCTTCCTTGTCTTTAATCACTATAAACTTCATCTTATCGGTACTTCTAAGTATATAAGTAATATCCAAATACTTAATAGCTATAGCTGGATTTAAAAATGTTGCCGTACAAGATGCCTTCATAACAATCTTTTCGTTCAAAAACACATCAAAGTTAGCACGTCTACTTTTTTTATCGGACTTTAAAGAATATAGAAGATACCCCATCTTGTTGTACAACTCCACACGAGTATTAGAAAGTAGACCTTTTTTAACCATACTAAATACAACATTTTTAGAATCGTCTTTCTTAGTTGCAAACATTTTGTTACCCTTTTGATTAACTACTAATTTCATAAACCCAATCGCATAATAAGCGATTTTCACCTCTTTCCATGCTAAAATAAAATAGATAAGTCATAATTATTCTTCAAGCAACCTAATAAGAATATTCAAACCCATATCAAGCTCATCATATGTAATATTTAAAGGTGGTAGAAGTCTAATTTTTTCCTTAGCTGTAAGAATCAATAGACCGTTGTCACAAGCTTTAACTAAAATATCACTAGCTTTTTTAGTCTTAAGTGATATACCAAGCATTAAGCCCATGCCACAGATATTATCCACCTCACTACACTTAGATAGTTTCTCTTTAATATACTCTCCTTTCTTAGTAACCTCATCTAAGAAATGTGGAGTGGCAACCTTATCTATAACAGCTATACCACCTGCACAAGCCAATGGATTACCCCCAAATGTAGAGCCATGAGTTCCTTTCACTAGAACGTCACCAAATTGATTAGTAGTCAAACAAACACCAATAGGCACACCACCTGCAAGACCTTTAGCCATAGTAGTAACATCTGGCTTAACTCCAAACGCTTGAGATGTTAAGAAAGTTCCCGTACGACCCGCACCAGTTTGAACCTCATCTGCTATGAAAAGAATATCATTCTCTTTACAGATATTTTCCACTTCTTTTATATACTCTCTGTCTAATGGAATAACTCCGCCCTCACCTTGGATAAACTCAACCATAATAGCACATATAGAACCATCTAACTTAGACTTTAAATCTTGAATATCGTTAGCATTAACGTTGATAAACCCCTCGACGAAAGGAAAGAAGTAATTATGGAAACTATCCTGACCAGTAGCCGAAAGAGTACATAAAGTTCTGCCATGAAAAGAGTTTACTAGAGTAATAATATTATGCCTACCCATTCCGTACTTGTCGAAACTGTACTTTCTAGCCAACTTAATAGCACACTCATTAGCCTCAGCACCGCTATTACCAAAGAAGATTTTGTCATAACCAGTAACATTACAGAGTCTTTCTGCAAAATCTGCTTGAACCTTAGTATAGTAATAGTTAGAAGTATGTTGTAACTTAAAGGCCTGTTCAGATACAGCCTTAGCCCAATCTTCATCGCAGTAGCCAAGAGAATTAGTACCTATTCCGCTACCTAAATCTATATATACTTTTCCATTCTCATCTATGCAAGTTCTTCCATCACCCTTTTCAGCGACTATAGGCAATCTGCCATAGGTTTGCATAACATGAGAGTTAAACTGTTCAATAGTATTCAAAATAAAATCCCTCCACAATTTAATTAACTATTCCTACCAATTCTGTTTAACTTCTTCATCTTTTTACGATTTTCTCTATTTAAAGATATCTTCTTATTTATAAACTCTTTAAAAGCCATAGAATCACCCAAGGTAAAACCGTCCTTATCGATTACTATGTAGCTTTTAGCAACGTTCTTATTATCATAAGATAGGTAGTAGTATTGATTATCTTCATACAACCTATTTATGCACTTTAAAGGTATTGAACCTTTAGTTTTAGAGGTTCTAACGTTTACTCTGTCATCGTAGAAGGTAGAGAATATCTCTAAATAGGCATCTTTACCTTGCATACGCATAGATTTCTCTGCCAAAAGTTCGTGACCCTTTAGATAGAACACAACGAAAGCTATATTTATCAATATGCCAAATATTCCCTTACCCAATCCACCTACAGAAGTATCTAAGATGTATCTAACTATAGAATACACACCAAACACTCCCAACATACAAGATAGTACTAAAAAGAATCTTAAACTAATAGAACGCTGAGAGTTCATCTTGTTAAGTTTTTTATACATCTTCAAAGTAGGTTGAGTAGTAACTTGAAATAACTTATTTCTCATAATATTACTTAAACTGAGTACCAATACCCTCATTAGAGAGCAGTTCTATAAGTATAGAGTGAGGTACTCTACCATCTATAATAGAAGTACGTTTAACGCCACGACGAACAGCCTCTACACAGCAATCTATCTTAGGAATCATGCCACCAGATATAATACCTTGACGTTTCATAAAAGGAACTTCTGAAACGTTTACGGAGTTTATCAAGGTACTAGGATTATCCTTATCTCTTAATAGACCTACTATATCGGTCATCAAGATTAAATTTTCAGCACCCAACTCCGATGCTATCCTAGAAGATGCAGTATCGGCATTAATGTTATAGGTTTGACCATCTTCACCGACACCAACGGTAGCAATTACGGGAACGTACCCATTGTTTAAGGCATCTAAGATAGGTTTAGTATTAACCTTCTTAATCTTGCCAACGAAACCCAAATCAACATCGGACTGAATCTTTTCAGCTAAAAGCATCTTACCATCTATACCACATAGACCGATAGCCTTGCCATCGTGCTGTTGTAGTAGTGAAACGAGTTCCTTATTCACCTTACCAGATAGAACCATCTTCACGACATCTATAGTATCCTTGTCGGTATAGCGTAGACCGTTTATAAACTTGCTTTCAATGTTTAGTCTTTTAAGCATATCATTAATCTCAGGGCCTCCGCCATGCACTAACACCACCTTAATACCCACCAAAGATAGTAAGACTATATCACTCATAACGGCTTGTTTGAGTTCTTCATTAGTCATAGCGTTTCCACCATACTTAATAACAACAATCTTGTTATTATACTTTTGAATATAAGGAAGTGCATCTATAAGCACTTGAGAGCGAATATTATTAGTAATCTTTTCCATAAACAAAACCTCTTAGAAAACATATATTATGAGTCAATAAAGATTATCTATAATACACTGTAGAGCCTCTTTAAAGACGTTAAAAAGATAATTATCTTTAGTAATAGCCATATTTCCAGCCTGTCCAGAAGTAACTATACAAACCATACTGCTATCAATTAATGAGTAGTTTATATCATTCAATGCTAAGCTAAGCATATCATAGGTAATAGCAACGTCGGAAGTTATATAAACACAGTCACTAAACCTTGATATACCAAAATAGCAAGTTACTCCGCATATATCCAACTGAATAGCGAACTCCGAACGGTTAGATATAAATCCATTCGAGCCAAAAGCTAACAGAAAGTTTTCATTGTACAAACCCAATTGATGAGATACATCTTGAGCGAAATCCCAAAAGTTTTTTGGTGCGTCTATAACGACTGCTTGAGCGATTCCTCTAGTATCTTGTAGATGTTTAAAGTTATAAACGTTGTTACCGGCATTACTAAAGCATTTAAAAGCCACAATGCAAGGATTATCTGCAACTAAAATAGATATATCATTAACCAAGCCATTAAACTGATATTCAAAGGTATCTAAAATAAATCCTTGAGGTGTACAAAGGTCACCATCAATAGCATTGAAACCCTCTAAAAGTTTCATATCCATATAAAACCAATTCCTTGCATGATTTTTTATAGTAGACCAGTAGTTTCATCAATACCCATCATAATGTTAAGGCATTGAACTGCCGCACCAGATGCACCCTTGCCTAAGTTATCCAAACGAGAACATAGAAGTATCTGTTCATCGTTGCCAAATACAAAGATTTGCATACCATTGTAACCACTAAGAGTATTAGATGCAAGGAAACCATCAGCAAGAACGCCCACACCCCCTAGAGGTTCTACCTTAACGAAGTTAGCACCGTCATAATGTTTTAGATACATCTCATAAATCTCTTGAGGAGTAACCTTTCTATCTAAGGTTCTAGTCTGAATAGGCACAGATACTACCATACCGCTAAAGTAGTCGCAAATAATAGGATTAAACATAGGCTGATACGTCAAGCCACAAACCTTTTGCATCTCAGGAAGGTGCTTATGTTGTTGAGTCAAAGCATACTGTCTAGGACTGTTATACTCATTAGGTTTGTTATCACTTTCGTATATTGCTATAGCTTTTTTACCTGCACCACTGTATCCACTAGTAGCGTAAGCGAACACTGGATAGTCTTTAGGAAGGTAGCCATTAGCTACCAATGGATATACTATAGAATTAAACCCACTAGCATAACAACCAGGAACTGCCACTCTATTAGACTTAGCAATCTTTTCACGATGCTGTAATGAAAGTTCGGGGAAACCATAAGCCCAATCGGGATTAGTTCTGTGAGCCGTAGAAGCATCAATAATTCTAGTATGATGATTATCCTCATCTATAAAGGATACCGATTCCCTAGATGCAACATCTGGTAGGCATAAAAAAGTATAATCAGAGGAGTTTATAAGGCGTTTTCTTTCATTAGCGTCTTTTCTCATATCCTCATCTATCTTAATAAGTTGGATATCTTTACGGTTTTGAAACCTTTCAATAATCTTCAAACCAGTAGTACCCTCTTGACCGTCTATATAAACCTTAACCATAAAGTATAAAACCACTCCAATCTATAAACTAAATATAAATGACCATATAGAACGTTTTAATAAAGAAAGCGTTCACATAGCATGGTCATATAGTGAACTATCTATCATCTTTCTTAAAGCCGATTATTACATTAATCACCACAATGGCTAATATGCAAACAATACCCCAAACCCTAGAAACTATGTAAGGTTTTTCCAAATAGATATTTAAGATTATAATCTGACCTATAAGCCAAACTACAAAACATATTAGACAGCGAAAAAAATCTTTTTATTAAACAATAGAAACTATCCTTTCAAAGCGTTACGAGTAACCTCAATTTGACGTTTCACTTCACTAGGAGCAGGGCCACCAAAAGAGGTACGTTGGTTAATACAAGTATCCAAACTAATAGCGTTATAAACGTCGGTGTCGAAAGTTTCCGAAAGTTCTTTATACTGTTCAATAGGTAGAGTTTCAAGAGTCAAATCCTTTTCAATGCATATAGCAACTAAGCGACCAGTAATCTTGTAAGCATCACGGAAAGGCAAACCTTTCTTAACTAGATAGTCTGCACAATCGGTAGCATTTATAAATCCCTTAGCAGATGCTTTTCTCATATTTTCCTTAATGACTCTCATAGTTTTTAACATAGGAATAAATGTACTTAAACATAGTTTAACGTTGTCAACCGAATCAAAGATAGCCTCTTTATCCTCTTGCATATCCTTATTGTAAGCCAAAGGAAGACCTTTCATCATGGATAGCAAAGTTACTAAATTTCCCGTAGTTCTACCAGCCTTACCTCTAATGAGTTCAGTAATATCAGGATTCTTCTTCTGAGGCATAATAGAAGAACCCGTAGAGTAAGCATCGTCTAATTCCACGAACTTAAACTCCCAAGAACACCACATAATAACCTCTTCAGATATTCTTGATAGGTGCATCATAATCATAGCAATAGTATTAGCTAACTCAATGCAACTATCTCTATCAGAAACACCGTCAAGACTGTTCTGCATAGGTGCGGTAAAGCCAAGTAGATCAGAAGTCATCTGTCTATCTATATTGTAAGTAGTACCAGCTAAAGCACCACTGCCTAGTGGACAATAATTCATACGCTTATAGGTATCATTTAACCTATCTATATCTCTTAAAAACATTTGAGCATATGCCATTAAGTGATGTCCAAAGGTAATAGGTTGAGCTCTTTGTAAGTGAGTATAACCAGGCATAACGGTTTCGATATGCTGTTCTGCAATGTCACAAAGTGTAGATACTAACTCTTGTAAAAGTTTAGAGATTTGTGTAATCTCATCTCTAAGGTAGAGCCTAATATCTAAAGCAACTTGGTCATTTCTCGACCTAGAAGTGTGTAGACGCTTACCAACGTCACCGAGTCGCTTAGTAAGTTCAGCCTCAATAAACATATGAATATCTTCCGCAGACATATCTAACTGTAATGTACCGTTTTGAATATCCTTAAGGATATCTTTTAAACCATCTATAATCTGTAAACTATCCTCTTTAGTAAGAATACCGCACTCACCTAACATAGTAGCGTGTGCAATACTGCCCTTAATATCATGAGCGAACATTCTGCCATCGAAAGAGATTGAAGAGTTAAAAGCGTTTACGCTTTCGTCAACCTCTTTAGAAAATCTTCCTGCCCACATTTTAGCCATAATAAGACCCCCAAATATAGTTGATATATTTATTATGTTATAGAAGTAATATAACATCACTTCTATAACATAATATAGTATACTATGCTTTTGTTTCAAATCACGCTCGGTAATTTTACAGAGTGCGATATGCATACTTAGTATGTATTAATTAACCTAGTGTTATCAAGGTATACCGACTTTTCATTGCCCATTGCTAAGTTTATTATTAACAATTTATGTTAAATTAGCAAGTAATTCAGCAATGTTCACACCATTAATAACTAGACCATCTATGTTACTAGACTCAATAATGGTATTGCTAAAGTCACAATCCTTAAACTTAACGTTATCGACATTGCACTTATCGAAAGTAGAACCAGTTAGATGTACATCGTCCATACTAGTATTAGACATATTAACTTGCGATATGTTAGCACTTTCAAAGTTTACATACTCTAAAACGACATTAGCAAAACTTGCATTAGTAATAGTGGAATGGTCCATATATACATTATCGAAGGTACTGCAATTTAGGTCTACAGCAGAGAAAGCAGTACATTCCATGTTAGACTGTTCAAATATTACAGATGATAAACTCAACCTAGCGAATTCACATTTTTCCATATTAGAATCTTGAAATATTGAAGTAGATAGGTTTAGTTCACTAAACGTACAACCTTCAAGACCGCACCTTATGAACTCAGAACCTGCGAATTCATCATCAGTGATACATATAGGTTCTCTTGAATAGTGTTCATACTTAACTTTTGGTAGATTGTTATTTTCAACGTTTTCAAAGTTTTCCATAAAGTTCAACTCCTTTTATTTAATAATTATGTATAGGTATGCAATAGATGGTATTATTACATACGCAATAGATTTGATATAATCAAAAAACCGCAGTATAGAGAGAAGTAAACCTAAAAAATATTAAGAAAACTTCTCCTACATAACTGCGGAAATATTCTAAATAATACTATTAGCCATTGTTCCTTTTAGCATCAAGTTTAGCCTTAACCTTAATAGGTAGACCAAATAGATTAATAAATCCAGCACTATCCTTTTGATTGTAAACGTGGTCTTCGTCGAAAGTAGCGACTTCTTCATCATATAGAGTGTATGGAGAAGTAACACCTGCATTGATGATATTTCCCTTATAGAGTTTAAGTTTAACATCGCCAGTAACGGTCTTTTGAGTTTCAGTTACAAAAGCAGATAAGGCCTCTCTTAAAGGAGTATACCATTGACCGTTGTAAACTATGTCAGCAAACTTAATTCCAATATACTGTTTCATTCTAGCGGTTTCCTTATCAATAGTAATAGTTTCTAAAACCTCGTGTGCATGATATAGTATTGCACCACCTGGAGTTTCATATACACCCCTAGATTTCATACCTACTAGACGGTTTTCAACTAAATCAGCCAAACCTATACCATTTTCGCCACCAAGTTTATTTAAAGTCTTAACTATGTCTACACCACCCATTTGAACGCCATCAATAGCAGTAGGAACACCTTTTTCAAAGTGGATAGTTACATAGGTTGGCTTGTCTGGAGCTTGAATTGGTGATACACCCATCTCTAAGAAACCTTCTTTTTCGTATTGAGGTTCATTAGCAGGGTCTTCAAGGTCTAAGCCCTCATGTGATAAGTGCCATAGGTTCTTGTCTTTAGAGTAGTTAGTTTCTCTGTTAATCTTTAGAGGGATATTGTGTGCTTCTGCATAGTCTATCTCTTCATCTCTTGACTTTAAGTCCCAAACTCTCCAAGGAGCGATAATCTGCATATCAGGAGCAAAAGCCTTGATAGCTAACTCAAATCTAACTTGGTCATTACCCTTACCAGTACAACCATGACAGATAGCATCAGCACCCTCAGCAATAGCAATTTCAGCTATTCTCTTAGCTATGATAGGTCTAGCAAAAGATGTACCTAACATATATCTATTTTCATAAATAGCACCAGCTTGAACGGTTGGAAAGACAAAATCGTTAATAAAAGTATCGGTTAAATCCTCAATATATAGTTTAGATGCTCCAGTCTTGATAGCCTTTTCCTCTAAGCCATCTAACTCAGTGCCTTGACCTACATTACCAGATACTGCAACAACCTCACAGTTATTGTAGTTCTCTTTTAGCCATGGAATGATTATAGAAGTATCAAGACCACCAGAGTATGCAAGTACTACTTTTTTAATTTCTTTAGCCATATGAAAATCTCCTTAAAAAAATAATCTTTAATGTTTTTCCGAACTTTACTGATTAATTTAAATTATACACCGTAAATATTAAAACGTCAAGATATTTTAAACCTTTTCAGCCAATTTCAAAATTTATTGTTAATATTGCACTGAATTATTATTCATTTTTGGGTATATTTAACCTAATTTTATACATATAATTCATTCTAAAATGCATATTTATAAACATATAGTATGGTACTTCTCTCATTGTGATATCTTTAGAACCATAATAGAAATAATTATATATAATAATAGATATTGTATTGAAATTAAAAGGATTTTGATATATAATAATATATATAATAGATTGTGACGTTACTCAATTATAAATCTGAAAGGAGTCTTATGTTATGGTAGAAAAAGAGATTCAAATGATAGCAGATACCATTGGTGCTAAGTATGAACCTAAAAGTATAGTACTAACCAGTAAAAAGATAAACAATCTAAATGAGTTAATATCTTTTAAAATTGCCCTTATAGTTAGTGATGATATCTCTAGCATATCGGAACTTGAATGTAAGATATATATCGATGTGGATAGTGAAATTCCATACGATATAGTAATCTATAGGGCATCGGAATGGCTATATCTTAAAGAAGATACTACTACGTTCGCATACAAAATATATTCACAGGGGGTGTGGCTCTATGGGGAGAGGTTATCGTGATGGCGATAGCAGACGCTACTTCGATTGGCTATTCTATTCCAATTTAGACTATATGTCTGCTAAAAACCTATTAGAAGATGTACGTTGCTATAATAATGTAGCGTTTCATTGTCAACAGTGCATCGAAAAGTCTTTAAAAGGATATCTACTATTTAAGAAACATAAACTATATGATGGTCACAATCTAACTTGGTTGTGCAAACAAGCTATGGTATGCGATGAACACTTCTCACAATGGTTAGAAAAGTGTACCCTACTAAACAGATACTACATAGAAACTCGTTACCCTGCAGATATCCAGCTCGATATAGATACCAAAACTGTAACCGAAATTATGGACTACACTACAGAGATATTAACGTTTATCACCGAACAGATTAGGTTTGACTTTGCATCTTACCACAAAAAGAAACGTTAGATATAGTGGAATACTTTAACTCTTAAAGCCTTCCTAATATTATATTTCACATTTTGTACACTTTACACCAAGAAAATTATTACTTATTATCTAAAGGATAGAAAATATAATTCCATATTGACTTTTACAAGTTTCAATGATAAAATAACCTTAGAAAGATGAACATATTTCATAGTTTTAAACATTTAAGGGGAGGTTTTTTCTATGAAAAAAAATACATTAAAAGGTTTTACTTTAGTTGAATTGATAGTGGTAATAGCTATAATAGGTGTTTTAGCAGCAATCTTAGTTCCAAATATGATGGGATACATACAGAAAGCTAAAGCAAAACAAGCTCTTGCCGATGCTAAAACTGTTCAAAACGTTTTAAGTGCTGAATTGGCTAATGCTAGTATTACTTTGAACTATACAAACTTAGACAAGTTAAAAAATGGTAGCGTTTCTGGATATAAAATTGTAGACGTAGAGAGTATCTTTGAACAGACCCTTGGTGGTACTTATGAAGGTATTATCTATGACTTTGATTATTCTTCTATTGGTTTTAAATTCTCATACTCAACCGTTACTTTGCCTCAATATAGAATATTTTACAATATAGATGATATAGACAGTAGCTATGAAATTATTGAGGAAAATGTCTTTATTGTAGCTAAAAAGAAAAGTTAGTAATGTTGTACTAATAATTCGTTAATATAAAAATCAAGTTTGTGCATATTTAACAAACTTGATTTTTATTGAAAAAATGCTTGACTTTTTAACATCTTTGTAGTATACTAATATAGTCGCAAGAATGAATCTAAAGATTCTATGCAATGTTATACATGGCGATGTAGCTCAGTTGGCTAGAGTACTCGGTTCATACCCGATTGGTCGTGAGTTCGAATCTCACCATCGCTATATAAGGCCCGTTGGTCAAGAGGTTAAGACGACGCCCTTTCACGGCGTAATCATGGGTTCAATTCCCGTACGGGTCATATTAAAGTGCATTTAGTATTTTATAAGTATCTGCACTTAATTTTTTATATTATATAAGGCCCCTTGGTCAAGCGGTTTAAGACGCCACCCTTTCACGGTGGAATCATGGGTTCGATTCCCGTAGGGGTCATTAAAGTATAGATAGTTCTATCTATACTTTATTTTTATGCTTAATTTAGATTCTTATAATGAGCACTAATACAATTGGGGAAGTACAAAAACTTCCCCAATCTTTCAATATATGATAACGTTATCTAATGGATAACTATATGTCGAAACATTACATAAGACCAAAACTTATTGAAAGTGCGTTATTTACTCTGTTCATAGAGCTATTATCCAAAGAACCCATTCGTTCTTTTAGACGTTGTTTATCTAAGGTACGAACCTGTTCAAGTAACACAACGCTATCCTTAGCCAAACCATATTGCGATGCATTTAACTCAATATGAGTCGGCAACTTTGCCTTATCATGACGGCTAGTAATTGCTGCTGCAATAACGGTAGGACTATATTTATTACCTACATCGTTTTGTATAATAAGTACTGGTCTTACTCCGCCCTGTTCCGAGCCTACTACTGGACTAAGGTCGGCATAATATATTTCGCCACGTTTAATGTTAGACATATTTATCACTCCTAAAAAGTATTTAATGTATTTTGCAGGATATTCTCTGTATTAAAAGTTTTAACCATCTTACCTATATTTTTACCATCATAGTATGGTTTTAATCATATACTTTAAGATATTTTTATTATATGCTAAAAAACTCTAATGGTTCGAGCCATACATCACCACAACGGCATATACGCACCTATTTTTTTGGATAAATATCTTTACAGCACAAATAAAATATAGTATAATATTAAAAGTATCTTTAGTTGATAAAGGAAGTGATTTTTGTATGCAATTCTCTGTGACCACCGTACTTGAATTCTTTGGAATGACTATGGGTGTACTATTGGTAATATACATTGCATTAGTTTCGACTCCAAAAGTCGCTAGACGCATAGACAAGTTCGCAAAAGATTATAGACAGAAACACCCTAAATCACAAGAAGATGAAAGACTGTACTTGGTTAAAAGTCCATTCGATGGAAACCGTGAACTTGATATGGATAAACTCTATGAGCAAGAAAAGGCTCGTAGGGAAAATATTAATCAAGAAGTTATCAATAACGACGATAATAATACTTTAAATGATAATGGAGATGTTAATAACAATGGCTAAAAATGACAAAAAAATGGTAGATGCTATTACCTCTATGGACGAAGATTTCGCTAAATGGTATACTGACATAGTTAAAAAGGCTGAACTTATTGAGTATACTAGCGTTAAAGGTTGTATGGTAATACGTCCATATGGCTATGCTATCTGGGAAAATATCCAAAAGATTTTAGACGGTATGTTTAAAGATACTGGTCACGAAAACGTTTGTATGCCTCTATTTATCCCTGAAAGTTTGCTCCAAAAGGAAAAAGACCACGTTGAGGGTTTTGCTCCTGAGGTTGCTTGGGTTACTCATGGCGGTAGCGAAAAATTAGAAGACAGACTTTGTGTTAGACCTACATCGGAAACACTATTCTGTGAACATTATGCTAACATAGTTCATTCTTACAGAGATTTACCTAAGTTATATAATCAATGGGTTAATGTAGTTCGTTGGGAAAAGACTACTCGTCCATTCTTACGTTCTAGGGAATTCCTATGGCAAGAAGGACATACTATACACGCCACTGCTGAAGAGGCTATTGAAGAAACTATAAAGATGTTAAACGTATATACAAAGTTCTGTCAAGAATATCTAGCGATGCCTGTAGTTCAAGGTCAAAAGACTGAAAGCGATAAGTTTGCAGGTGCAGTATCTACCTACTGTATAGAGGCTCTTATGCACGATGGCAAGGCTCTACAAGCAGGAACTTCACACTACTTTGGCGATGGATTTGCTAAAGCATTCGGTATTGAATACACAGACAAGGATAACAAGAAAGCTATACCACATCAAACTAGTTGGGGTGTTACTACTAGATTAATCGGTGCTATAATTATGACTCATGGCGATAACAACGGTTTGGTATTGCCTCCAGCGGTAGCACCTATTCAAGTTGTAATAGTTCCAATAGCTCAACAGAAAGAAGGCGTTCTCGACAAGGCTCACGAACTCTTAGATAGAATTAAATCTGCTGGCATTAGAGTTAAATTAGATGATAGCAAAAATTCCGCTGGTTGGAAGTTCGCTGAGTATGAAATGAAAGGCGTTCCTATTAGAATTGAAATAGGCCCTAAGGATATTGAAAACAATCAATGTGTAGTAGTTACTCGCCACAACAGAGAAAAAACTATAGTTAGTTTAGATAACCTACAACAAACTATTCAAGATAAGTTAATAGAAGTTCGTGATGGTATGTACAAAAACGCTTTTGAGAATAGAGAGAATCGTACCTATGCTTGTACATCTATGGACGAAATTGTTAAGACGCTCCAAACTAATGGCGATGGATTCATTAAAGCTATGTGGTGCGGTGAAGAAGCTTGCGAAGATAAGGTTAAAGAAGTTACTGGTGTAGGCTCAAGATGTATCCCATTTGAACAAGAACATCTTTCTGATGTTTGTGTATGCTGTGGCAAGCCTGCTAAACATATGCTATACTGGGGAAAAGCTTATTAATTTATATCATAATAGTTAAAGATTAATATTTTGGCGGATTTTTTAAATCCGCCTTTTATAATACCTATATCTCATAAGATAGGTAACTATCTGTATAGGCATAAACCTTAGTAGATACATTTCCATCTTTTCCAGTTATCTCAAGCTTAGATACTCTACTCTTTGGAAAGTAGTTATAAAAGTTTACATAGTCGCCAATATCTTCCCCTAGATACCCATTGTAAGTAGCATATACAAAGTAATATCCACGCATAGAAAAGTTCAGCTTATAGATAAGAGCATCTGATGGATTACTTAGATACTGTCTATCTAGGTCTATATGTTTGTGACGAACTATGTTTAAGTCACTAGCTAACGGATTGTTTAGATTATACGTATCATAGTTACCATCTATATCTTGCATATGGATATCACTAATTATCTTAGTAGTATCTAAACCTGAACCAGTAGACGTTACTAAACTTTTAGATAGGTTAAAAATAGATGCATCTTCTAAAAGCGATACCATAACCTTGTTACTCTCACGTATATATGGATGCCCACCGTTTATCTTGTGAGTTAAGTTTATAACAGCGTCCCAAAGTGTAGACGTATTCTTTATATAGATATAGTTTACAACATCTTCATTATCCTCATGTGATATCTCTGGTATGGTTATAAAACTATCTATTAATGAACTTAAGGACACATTGCTCTTTAGTTCTGGTGCTAACTGATTTTGACACAATAACACAGTAAAACTCTTAGATTTTATATTTATGGTTTCAAAGTCAAAGACTCTTTCAACGATACAAGTATCTACTAAGCCAGTATGGATTACTTCACCATTCAGTATTAACTCCACCTTTTTAAACCTAACGCTTATATCCCTTGGATATACTGCTTTTACCGTTAAAATATTATATGGAGTATAATACTCTCTAACTATTTTAAATGATAGTATATCGTTTAGAACATACTCTATATCACTGCTAGTAGTAAGTCTTAAGGTTATGATATTACTCATCTTCATCGTCCTCCGAAGTTGTACTAAAAGAATCTACTCCCATAAAAGATATTTCAAACTCTTGGTATACGTTAGATATCACTTCTTTAAAGGAGTACCTATTCAGTTCAACATTTTGGAACTCTATACCACTTAGAGTGAAAGTAAGTCCTTGCTGACTATGAATCAACTCCTCTAGGGACGTTAATACGCTAATTCCATTAGACTTTGGAAAGTATCCTTTTAGCGTCAAGATGTACGGTTTAACTCCATTGACGTACATACCCGTATCGTTGGACATAGTAATATAGCTAGATACCATCTTTACATGGTCAACCTTATACGATATCACTTCAAAGCTTAAATCGTTTAGGGATACCTTATTATGTGACTTAGAATATACTCTTTGCATGACATAAAACCTCCTAACTAAAGCTAAAGTTGGATACACACTCTACTAAGTACTATCTAACTGCATCTTATTTAGATACTTAGTATACTGAGGAGCATCTTTCTTTACAGATAGAACGTTAAACTGTATAGATTTCATTAATGGATTCATTATATAGTTATCGAAGTAGTTGTTTATAGTATCGTTGTCAACGTCCGAGGGCATTATAATCCTTACTTTAAACGATATCTTATCTTTTGAGAAATCATCGGAAGAGTTTTGAATATCGTAAGAACACTCCTCAGAATCTATTCCTACTACTACGAACCTTTCGCCCTTAGATTCCAATGGAATACCATCATACTCTAAGTATACATCTATTGGAGATGTATTCTCTAAGATATTTTTTAGTTCACTTAGTATTGACATACTATATATATACCTCCTTAATTTTTTTAGGAACGCCACACATGACGTTCCTTATTAGCCTTATATACTTTGAAAGTAAAAGTTATCATCTTTAATGATATCTTTAACGGTAGCTAGATAGCTATAGAACATACTATAAGCATCGGCAAGCTGGTCTTTTCCATCGTGTTTTTGCGATACTGTTCCTGCATAGGTATAGTTAAGCCTATCCCTAGATGCCATAAACTGCTGATACTTCAAGTTTGCCAATGAACCACATACATAGTTAAGCCTATCATCGGTAGATTCTGAACTACTTATTAACATTTGAGTTACATCATTAATAGCAGATTCTACTATATAAGCATACTCGGTAGCATCATCGACACCTGAAAATAGTTCAAATAGTTCATTAATGGTTTGAGTATTCAATAAAATCACCCCTAGAGTTTAAACTCGTCTATGATATCATTACTACTGGACTTATTAACATTAAGTTGTGAAAAAACATCTTGAGTAGAAGTAGGTTTAGATAGTAAATCTTTCTTTATAGTGATTAACTCATCTATGGATAGCATATCTAAATGCTTTTCTAATATTTTATTAGTATCATTTTTAAGGAAACCTAACCTTATAATGTCACCCTTTAAATCTTCTGCGATACTACAAACTAAAGGATTCTCTAAGTTATCCACTTGAACATCTTTCAAAGTACCAAAACGTTTAGTAACTCCAGCATTTACTTGAGCAGGCACTGCAACGAAGCTCCACTCATACGCATCAGATACATCATCTAAGATTGAATAACATAGTTTACCACCATAATACTTTCCTAGTACGTGGTTACACCCTTTTTGATATTTATCTGCACCACATATTGAACATCTATGCGACTTAACGTTACACGATACACTTACCTCTTTCTTAATACCACCATCTATTTCTTTAATTAAATCCTCATTAGATGACGTTTTTACCATGTATGCATTTCCCTTTAAGCACTTATAAGGAGTACCAAACTTAGTAGTTTTAGAATCATCTAGCACCACTTGAGTATCGAAGATTCTTGAAGTTTGATTACTTCCTTTAGCATTATGGTCAAATATACCAGTTTTACCTATGAATAACTTTTGCATAGTATCGAGAGCATTATCGGAAAAGGATTCATTATCACGGTCTACATCGTTGTCACATAGAATAACGTCGAAGATATATACCTCATCTTTAGATAGTTCTCTTCTAGTAAAGTTATTCAATTTTTTTAAAAGGGTTTCATCTTCCATAAAACTCCAACTCCTTATATATATTATTTTAAGTTTCGGAACGTCCAACTAGAACGCTCCGAAACTTTAAGATTTAAACTACTAAGAAAGGTTTAAAACCTTCATAGCATCTGTAACCAATGCTCTAAATAAGCATGGAATACTAACACTAACGCTTTCAAGCTGTCTGTTGATAATCTTATCGGTTTCCATATATAGGTCAGATGTTGTTACATATTCAATAGCAAAGTCCTTGTCTATAGCTAATATTTTAGTATCATCTACCATAGTGGACTTAACTAATCTTGCACCGAATGGAAGAATAATCCCATTAGTATTGTTACAACAGCAATGGTCAGCAATCTCATCTAGTTGGAGAATCTTTGCACAGATAGCAGGAGATGCAATCACAGTAGTGATATCGTAGTTAGTAAACTCTCCAAATAGATTGATTAAATCAGAATAAGCCAACTCAGAACCACTTATATCAATAGAACTAGCATTATCTGTAATAGCACTTAATGCCTTTGAGTATATTGCAAAGCCTATCTTTCTACCAATCACACGAAGTTGTAGACCGAATACATCTAAGTTCTGTTGTCTTATAACCTCATAAGGGCAGTTTATTAGTCTTGCGAACTTTTTAATATCGTAGGTAGTAGAACTTTCAGTAATAGTACTATCTGGAAGAAGGCTTCCTGCTGAGATAGTAGAAGTGTAACTAGAAGTATCAGTAATAGATAGTCCCTTGTACACTGTAGCATTTACTATAGTCTTTACAGCAACAATATCACCTATGTTACTGTCTTCAATACCTTGTACAATGCATCTCTTCATATATTCAGGGAATAGTACAGCAGTTTCGGTAGTGGTGAAGAATTTTTCTACCTTGTCGCAGTGAGCACCATTAACTCTAATATCGAACCTCTTTAGTTGACGTTCAAAAGCGTCTAACTTCTCTATAGGAGTACCTACATAGTTTTCACTAGGGTCTATTTCCTCAAGGGCATCGATAAAGTTCTTACCAGCAAGATTATATAATCCTTTTTCAAGTTTAATGTTATCAAACATAAAAATACCTCCAAAAATTTAGTTAATGCCTGTTAAATCTAGTTCAGATTCAATCTGTAACGCCTGAGCGTTTTTAAGCCTAGCCTCAGCGAGTTCAACTTCATCTTGCAAGTTGATATTCACCCAATCCACAGTTACGGAACTACTAGAACCTATACTCTTTAGATAAGCCATGCAAATCTGTTTAATAGTAGGCGTTATCACACGTCTGTAGTATTCAAGTTCCGAAGTTAGCATATCGGCTTGTTGTGAGGACATTCTTTCGGTCGATGACCAAGATAACCCCAACAAGAACGGTGGAATGGATAGTTTAGATAGCAACTGTTCAAGTAACTGTCTAACTGGAACTTCCGTATCTATTATCTGATTATCTGCACCGATGGTCTTAATATCGACATCACCAACGGAAATAAAGTCCTTAACTTGCCCATTGTGAGATGAACTCATACCGTCTGACCATTCTTTAGCAATCTGCATAGCACGTTCTTTAGAGAACATTCTGTCTGGATTGTCAGAAGACGGTTTATAGGTTACAGCATATCGAACGTTGCCGACTCTGTCGAAGTTTTGACCTATACATTCATATATTCTAAGCAAGATGTTGCTTAATGAAGGCAATCCATGAAGCACAGACCTACCTAAGAGTTCACCACTAATATTATTTATAGATGAAAATAGTATCAACTGAGGCATAGCGATAGGTTGCTCTTGTCCTTTTATATAGAAAACTTTATCTAAGGGAGAACTTCCAAACTTAATTTGAACGTCTGCAATGTTACCATTAGAGAGTCCAACCACTTTACCAGTGTTCTTATTGATTAATATCTCTCCAATAGCATTGCCATAGGTTAGTAGACTGTCAAGAAAACAATCCATAAATGTGCCTAGAGATTTTCCAGTAGCACCCACAGGAACGTTTTCAATAAAATCATCTAATAGTGTTTGATATCTGCTATCTGAACAGATTACAGAAAAACCACCACTAAGACGAACTATCTTAGAGATAGAAGCGTCTATTAAAGGTATAGCATACCTAATGTTGTCATATAATAGCTTTTCATTCAACTCTACAGAGTTATGGATATCTAAGTGGTTGCAACTAGATTGCCTACCAGTCTGTAATAGCACAGGCTCATCACTATTAGATTTTTTAAACCACGATAGTATACTCATTAAAAAAATCACCTCCAAAAATAGATTAATCTCTAGCCAAAGAGTAACAGAAAAAGTCATCATTCGAGTTAAACCTTAAGGCATAGGTTACAAAATATCGAATGTCGTCCATAGCGTGGTCGTGTTGTTTTAAAGGGGTATCGTTGTTAAGTTTTTCGTTCCAACAGTATTGAGAGAATTCTCTAATAGAATTTTGGCAACGTTCGGAGAATAGTATTAAATCTTGATTCAAAGCATCACTAACACGCCTAATGCCATTTAGCACATCATTATTTGCTTTGGTAACGTTAAAGTGATTATGTCGCCTAATGCACTCAATAAAGCTACTCGCAGATGGGTCTACTATTATGGTTTCTATATCATAACCTCTAGTAAGTTCCTCTAATGATTGATAATACTCCTCATCGGTGTGGAGCTTATTGCCATTTTCCCTAGAAGAGTAATAGTACTCATTAATTCTAAACCAAATGCCATCATTTAAACCCCATAAGCCCATAGAAGTAGGATTTATAATTCCGTAGTCGCAAGACACAATGTATCTACTAAAACTATTAGGAATCTGTTTTACTACATGGTGAGATTTATCGAACATAGGATAAACTATTCCACTAGACACCGTCCATTTACCGAGTACAAACCTATCATAAAATATGCCAGAATACATACGCTTATAGCGTTCTTTTATGTTATGGGAGAGAGAGGGATTATCTTCCATAGTAAAATGCAAGTATAGGGCATTCTTTTCCTTAGATTTTAAAATCCATTCACGATAGAACCAGTGATATGGATTATCGGGATTACAGTTGAACCATAGTTTAGAACCATTAATAGAACATCTAGCAAGAGCTTGTTCAACGAATGACCTAGGCATTAAAGCCACCTCATCAAAAAATACACCGCAAAGGGTGATACCTTGTATCAATGCAGATGAACCTTCGTCCTTACCACCAAATAGATAGAACCTATTACTAATACCACATACAGATACATCAAAGTAGTTCTTACTAACCTTTTCAGAACAAGTAAAGTCCAATGTATTTAGGGTATCTAAAAGAGGAGAAACCACGTTACGTCTAAGTGAAGTAACGGTTTTGCCACATAGAGCAAAAGTTCCGTTCTTAAACCTGCTCATAGCCCACATTACGAACCCTATTGACATAGAAACGGTCTTACCTGAACGTATAGCACCATCGCAGATAATAGCATCATAAGATGAGTACTTTTTCAAGTTCCACCATTTTAGGGTTAATAATTGTTTACTCGAAAATTGATTAATCTTCAAGAGTATCACCGTCACTAGAGGAACATAAAGCTTCTATGAGGTTTTTAGCGGTAGCAGAGTTATCCATAGAACTAGAGTATTCCAACATCTTTTCAAGAGCCTTTTGCCTATCAAATATTTTAATCTCCACCCCACCACCCTTAACTCGTTTTAATTCAGAAACGTTAAATAAATCCAATTTGGCGATAGTACTAGGTGGAGGGAGTTCCTCACTAAACACTAAGAATACGGCATCGTTAATATCACCAAAAGCCAGACGTTCAAAACCTTTCCAAATAAGATTACTTTTATCGTTCACAAAAACACCTCCAAAGCATTTATCTAAAGGATTTTAAAAAAGTCCTTTCATAATAGGGTGCAAAATAGGGTATTTTATGCATTAAAACGTACATATTTTTAAAAAATTTTTTTAAAGTGTATTATTATAGACTAAAGGGAATAATAACATTACTCATAATATATTTTAAGCATAAGGAGTGATTAAAAAATATGTCAAAAAAGTTATCAAGTAGAAGTATGGTATTTACTACACCACCAAATATAAAATCATACTCATCTACGGTAGGTAAAGAAGAAGGTGATGGAAATCTTAGTGAATACTTTGATGTTATCGAAGAAGATAGTCACTTTGGTCAAGATAGTTGGGAAAAGGCAGAAAGTACTATGCAAGGTCAAACTATAGAAAGAGCAATACAGAAAGCTAATCTAAGTACCGAAGATATAGACTTTATGTTTTCAGGTGATTTAATAAACCAATGTACAAGTACAACCTACGGCATTAGAGATTTAGAAATTCCATTTTTTGGAATATATGGAGCGTGTTCCACTATGACAGAAGGTATTCTATTAGCATCTATGAACATGGATAACTCTTTAGCAGATAACATAGTATGTGCAACATCTTCTCACTTTTCGACGGCAGAACGTCAGTTCAGATTCCCTATATCCTATGGAGGTCAAAGGACTCCAACAGCACAGTGGACTTGTACCGCTTCTGGAGCAGTAGTAGTAAGCCATGAAAAGAAACCACCTTACATTGTAGGCGGTTGCATAGGTAAAATAGTAGACTTAGGCATAACAGACGTAAACAATATGGGTTCAGCAATGGCACCATCTGCCGCAGATACCATTAAAACTTACCTAAATGATACTGGCTATAAACCATCAGACTTTGACAACATAGTTACAGGTGATTTAGGTATAGTAGGCAGTAAGCTCTTAATAGAGTTACTACAGAAAGATAATATAGATATATCTACACAACACGCAGATTGTGGCGTTATGATGTTCGATATCGACCGTCAAGATAAACACGCAGGAGGTTCTGGTTGTGGGTGTTCAGCAAGTATCTTGTGTGCATATTGGCTACCAAAGATTCAAACGGGTGAACTAAAGAACGTTCTATTCATGTCCACTGGTGCATTGATGTCTACCATGCTATTACAACAAGGAGAGAGTATTCCAGGTATTGCACATCTGATACACCTATCACATGATATTATATAAGGAGTGATTTTTTTGGATTATGTATGGGCTTTCATTATAGGAGGAGTTATATGTGCAATAGGTCAACTTTTAATAGACTATACTAAACTAACTCCAGCGAGAATATTAGTATCCTACGTAGTAGCTGGGGTAATAATATCGGCATTCGGGTGGTACAAACCTTTAGTAGATTTTGCAGGTGCAGGAGCAAGTGTTCCACTGTTAGGATTCGGTCACACATTGGCAGAAGGAGTTCGTAAGTCCGTAGACAAAGATGGATTCTTAGGCATATTTATGGGTGGCTTAACCTCAGCATCTGCAGGAATAACTGCATCATTGCTGTTCGGTCTACTAATGTCATTAATATTCAAACCCAAGGATAAATAAAAAAAGGACGTCAAAAAACGTCCTTTTTTTATATATTCCACTCTAATTATGTAAGTAAGATTTATATTAATCCTAATAAGCGTTTTTTTAGAAGTAGTAAATCATTAGTTTTAACCTCGCCATCTTGATTTACATCAAATATGCAGTATGCATATGGGTCTTCGGAGCTGTCGTCAGTGGTTTCAATAAAGGTAAAACCATTTTCTGTAGCGTAGGTTTCTGCTTCTGAGCCACTTACACCGTATATCGTAAAGCCTTCCATTGTACTTCCGCTGTACATATCATCACAATAATATCCAAATGCCCACTCACCAATAGAAGTAACACTATTTGGTATAGTTACTTCTGTTAATGAGGCACAATCACCAAATGCCATATCACCAATAGAGGTAACACTATCTGGAATGATTACTTCTGTTAGTGAGGTACAATAATGAAATGCTCCCTCACCAATAGTAGTAACACTATCTGGAATGATTACTTCTGTTAGTGAAGTACAATATTCAAATGCACTAATAGAAGTAACACCATCTTCAATGATGACAGATTTTATATCTTCTCTATATGAATCCCATGGTATACCGAAACTATATAACGGATAGTGTTCCATATCACCAGTACCACTAATGGTTAGTGTTCCTGTAGTTTCATCAAAGGAGTACGTACAGTTTTCACCACAACATCTATAGTGTATTGTTGCACTGGTTAAAGAGTCATTATAATCATAAACATCTATACTATTCCATTCTTCTTCAGTTCCGTTGTAATATATATTTGCTAATGAATCACAACCAAAAAATGCCCTACTACTAATGGAAGTAACATAATATGGTATAGTTACTTCTGTTAATGAAGTACATTTCTCAAATGCTCCAATATCAATAGTAGTAAAATTATTTGGTATAGTTACTCCTGCTAATGATGTACAACTCTCAAATGCACACATACCAATATTAGTAACATTATCTGGAATGGTTACACTTTCTAATGATGTACAATAAGCAAATGACCAATTGCCAATGGAAGTAACTCCACACTGACTATCTTCAATGATGACAGATTTTATATCTTCTCTAAATGAATACCATGGCACATCGGTACTAGATTCATAGTCATACATATCACCCTCACCACTAATGGTTAGTGTTCCTGTAGTTTCATCAAAGGAGTATGTACAATCTTCGCCACATGAACCGCTATATGATACATCATCTGTTGCAATTCCACTTATATCAAAGTTGATGGTTATGTTTTCTGCACAAGATACAACGTTATCTATATCTTGAACGTCACGACCAGACCAAGTATCATATATAGATAGACGATAAGTAACATCATCATCATTAGTACCATCAGCATTATCAGACTTAGTATAGTCTATTTCAACGCCGTCTATAACAATGCTAGAGATATCGAAAGTCATATCTTTATAGATTTCAACTTCGTTATCATCTTGATAATACATATTAATGTTAGTACTTATGCCTAAGAAGTCAATCTGTTCAGCACCACAGCCTTCGGGAATATCAAAAGATATAGTATAAGAACCATTTCCAGTGATATCGATATAGCCAGCTAGGTCACTCACATTAAAGTTTGCAACACCAGTAATATTATCTCCACCACCACTCATCATCAATAACCATGCTTGACCGATAGCATCTGCACTAGCATCTAAGTTGCTAAACATCGATACATTAACACTCATTAACGCTAAGACAGTAACACCAACTAAAGTTTTTCTTAATCTCATAAAAAATCCTCCAATATAGATATAATATAACCCTAAACTTTATAACTTGGAAGATTAAACTAACTAATACAATAGTATTATTATACAATAAATAAGATAAAAAGTCAATAGTTTTTAATAATTTAGACAAAAAAATCCCTATAATAGGGAATTTTTTTGAATCACATATCAATCTTGTTTTAGGAACATATTAAAGAAGTTGTCATCATTCTTAAAAGATTGACTATCTAATGCTTTAGCATCGTGTTGTTCTTGAACTATTCTAGCGTTTTCGTAGGCTTGATTAAATAGATATACTTGACTATCTAAAGGGACTTCACCTTTTTTAGGTTTAATCTTCTTGTAAGTTCCGTCAGGTAGTTGAACTCTAGTCTTAACATTATCGTTAAATATAGTTTGGAACATATTCCAAAGACGTTCTTTAATATCGGAGTCATATATTGGTACAGCGACCTCAACACGGCGGACGGTATTTCTAGTCATGTAGTCGGCAGAACTGATATATATCTTACATCTTTCATGAGTACCAAAGATATATATTCTGCTGTGTTCAAGATATCTACCTACTATACTATGGATAGTAATATTATCGGTTAGACCTTTAATACCAGAGATTAAGCAACATATACCTCTAACCACCAAATCGACCTTAACACCAGCTTGAGAAGCCTCAGCGAGTTTTAAAATAATCCTCTTATCAGATAGAGAATTTATCTTAATACCGATATAAGCAGGTTCACCTTGATTAGCCAATTGAATCTCATGGTCAATCATGTCAATTACGTTGTTCTGAAGACAGTTTGGAGCAACTAGTAAATGTTTAGAACTTTCAACTAGATGTCCTAATGACAATGAATTAAACACATCTAAAGCGTTTAGAGCAATCTCAACATTGGCAGTCATTAAAGATAAATCAGTATATAATGTAGAAGTCTTTTCGTTGTAGTTACCAGTTCCCACCTGCGTAATATATTCAGTACTATCTTTAGTTTTGCGAGTAATCAATAATAGTTTAGAGTGTACTTTTATGTTCTTAGGGCCATATATAACGGTACAACCAGCACTTTCAAGGCGTTTCGACCAACCTATATTATTTTCCTCATCGAATCTTGCACGAAGTTCTACTAATACTAAGACGTTCTTTCCATTTTCGGCAGCATCGACAAGGGCATCAATAATTTGACTATGTTTTGCTACTCTGTAGAGAGTAATCTTAATAGATACTACACTATCATCAAAAGATGCTTCAGTCAACAACCTAATAAAAGACTTAATACTTTCATATGGATACGATAGTAACAAATCCTTCTGCTTAATTTGATTAATCATAGAAGTACGTCTAGTAACACTAGAGGAAGTTTGTGGAACTAACCTATTGAAAACTAAAGATTTATCTTTTAGGACGTCATTAAAAGAATACACAAAGGAAAAATCTAAAGGTGCTTTAGTGAAAAATATTTGATTTTCACTAAGTTCAAGCATCTTGCAAAGATAATCGAAGGCCACAGGATTCAAAGAGTTTGCAAGTTGTAACCTAATAGGAGAAAGTTTCTTTCTCTTTTTAACTAAAATCTCCATAACATCACGAAACGTTCCGTCCTCGTCATCATCGAACTGAATCTCATTTTCATTGATATCTGCATTTCTAGTAATTCTAATGATAGTCTTGTCAAGAACCTTGTAATTTTCAAATATTTCGTCAGCATAGTGTAGAAGTACATCTTCTAATAATATAAATCTCTTACCACCGTTACCTAAAGATATAACTCTTTTTAAAGCACTAACGTTAGGAACTATACCAATCTTCACACTAGATTTACTATCAAGATGAACGATAGTATATATCTGTTTGTTGTTTAAAAATGGGAATGGGTGACGCTTGTCTATAATCAAAGGGGATACTAAAGGTCTAACCTCATGATGAAAATAGGCATCTAAATACTTTAACTCATCTGGGGTTGCGTTTTTAAAACTAATATGTTTTAAACCATGTAAACTTTCGAGTTCCTCCATAATCTTCTTATAGGTAACATCTTTTATAGGCTCAAGTTGTTTTACACGCTCAAATATCTTTGAAAGTTGTTGTTTAGCGGTCATATTAGTTTTGTTTTCCCTAGCGTCCTTGTCTATAAGCATTTGGTCATAAAGAGAGCCAACTCTAACCATAAAGAACTCATCTAAATTAGTTTGAAATATAGATATAAACGATAGTCTTTCAAGTAATGGGACTTTACTATCTTGTGCTTCTTCAAGAACTCTTTCATTGAACTTAAGCCAAGAGAGTTCTCTGTTATCAAAAATCTGTGGTTCTGCCATAAAAATTCCTCCATTTAGAAAAAATATTCTAATTTAGTACTATTATATAATCATTTTGAATAAAAGTCAACAGAGAAATCGAGAGATTTGTATGCATTAAGTAAAAACTAAATAAAATTAAAAAAAAATTTTAAAAAACCCTTGACTTTTATCTAAATATGTGATATACTATAAAAGTACTCAAGAGAGGGTACTAAAAACATAATAAAAGCGGGTGTGGTGAAATTGGCAGACACGTGAGATTTAGGTTCTCATGCCGAGAGGTGTGCAGGTTCAAGTCCTGTCACCCGCATAGTTAAAACTCAGAGTGTTGTATAGCACTTTGAGTTTTTTTATATAATTTAAGCAAGAAAATTGCCATCTCTATAGGTATAACATGAACTACATTACCAAGGCTGGAAGTTTTCAATATACTTATCGATACACATAACGTTCTTAGGAAGTTCTTATTAAGATTAATATTAGTTAAAATTATGCCCGATATAACATAATAAGATATCGGGCTAATATTTTTTATAGTATAGTATACTATTCTAACTGTTTTCCTAAAAATTGAGAACCTGCAAGTATTAGACTCTTTTGAAGTTCCGTAACTGCACCCTTTTGATTCTCTAAGAATGCAACTGCACCAGTAACATCGCCATTAGATAGTATTGGTACACAAGCTATAGCAGACTTATCAATACCTTCAATAGACATAAAGGTTGAATTACCGTCGGAAAAGTATTGTTTTCTTCCTTCCATCAACTCTTCTAAAGCATGGGACACACGTCTTTCAAGATACTCTTTCTTTTGAACTCCTGATACTGCTACTACATGGTCACGGTCGAATACTATAGTAGGGCAATTCGATAGCCTATATAGGATATCAGCTACTTGAGATGCATTCTCATACATTTCGCTAATAGCGGAGTATTTTTTAAATATAACTTCGCCATCGTTACTTGTGTAAATTTCGAGGGGGGTCACCCTCTCTAATACGCATTGTACGGCGGATTTCTTTAGGAATAACTACTCTACCAAGGTCGTCAATGCGTCTTACAATACCTGTTGCTTTCATAATAAAAAAACTCCTTACATAATAGAACAGCTGATATATTGCTGTATTGGTTATATTGTTTGTTTTTTTAATGAATATTATACACTTAAATTGTGAAAAATTTTACTCAACAGATACGTACTCTATAATCTGATTAAGAAAGTCCTCGCTTATGCCATCAACGTATAAGAGTTCATATGGACTAGAAAAGTATTGAATGGTATCACGTAGCGATACTATACCTTGAGCGATAGTAATATCCACATTAGGAATTAAGCATAGTTCATCTACTGTAGCGGTGTTTAAGTTTATAGGATATTGCACAACAGGTTCAGTAACCTCTTCCACTGGTAGATAGTCCTCATTACTATAGTATATAGCATCATCTTGATTATAATCTATAACGTTGCCACCTTGATTATTAGATTCATCATTACTATTATAGTTTAAATCTTCATTTTCAATGTATGTATATTGCATAATAGTGTTCATCTTACTTTCGCCTATACCGTTAATCTCTAGTAGTTGATACCTTGAAGTAAAATATCCTATGCTGTTTCTGTAGTCTATAATCTTTTGAGCAGTAACATTACCTATACCCTTAATGTATGTCAACTCTTCAAGAGTAATTGCATTCAACGAAATTGGAAAAGATACGCTCATAACGGTAGTACTAGATTTAGTAGTGGTTGTAGTAGTAGTAACAGTGGTAGTAGTACTTGAAATAGAGGTTGTTACGGTATTAGAAACGGTAGTATTTATAACGGTATCGGCAGTAGAAGTCTTTTCTGATATTGCATAAGTACCCGCATCTTTGGTGGTAGATACTACATATTCAGTACTAGAAGTATCATCAATGGGAAGCACTGCCATAGTAGATAGTTCATCATACTTTTTATTGTTGTAAGAATATATTGCAAATACTATT